>CEUG01017366.1_pt1 | contig 17566 bp, 15 predicted proteins | sample 531421 | NCBI WGS metagenome assembly CEUG01 (sample SAMEA2622901, study PRJEB7988) | marine metagenome | biome: marine biome (ENVO:00000447); feature: surface water layer (ENVO:00002042); material: "saline water (ENVO:00002010), including plankton (ENVO:xxxxxxxx)" | depth 5 m | reverse complement strand
AGGCGATGCTCCGCCTGCCGATGCACCCGCGCTTCGCCCGAATGATGATCGAGGGCGGACGCCGTGGCTGCGTCAACGAGGCCGCCCTGTGCGCCGCCTTCCTGAGCGGACGCGACATCCTCGTCCGATCCGCGCGCGACGACAAAAAAGTGCAGGTCGCGCAGGAACCGTTTCGCGACGGGGCCGGCTCCGACTTCGAGGTGCTGATCCGCGCGTGGCAGTTTGCACGCGCGCGCCGTTACAACATCGACGACTGCCGGGCACACGGCATCCACGCCGGCGCCTGCCGCGAGGCCGAGGCGACCTTTCGTCAACTGCTGCACTTGGCCAAGCGCCACGGCATGACCACCGACGAAAACGCGGAGCCGGATCGCTCCAAGGCTACCGCATTGCGGTTCTGTATCCTCTCCGCGTTTGCCGATCAAATCTGCGTGCGCCGCGACACCGGCACGCTCCACTGCACACTGCCGCACGGCCGAAGCGGCACACTGGTTCGCGAGAGTGTCGTGCAGCAATCGCCGCTGCTCGTCGTCGCCGAGATACGGCAGGTCTCCGCGCGGGGTAACCGAGCCCAGACGCTGCTCAGTATGGCCTCGGCCATCGAGTTGGACTGGGTGCGGGAGCTGTTTCCCGACGAACTCACCACCCAGCCGGAGTGTGAATTTGACCCCGCCCCCAAGCGGGTCGAGGCGTTTGAGATCACACGCTTTCGCGACCTCGAACTGGGCCGCGATCGTGCCCGAGAACCGGACGCAAAAGCCGCCGGCCAAGCGCTCGCCCGTGCCTGCCTGCGCGAGTGGTTCAAGACCAAATCGTTCGACCACTCGATCCGGTTGCTGATCAACCGGCTGAACTGGCTTTGTGCCGCCCGGCCAGATTTGGAGTTTCCCCCGCTGGATGAACCGGCGATTTTGAATTGCCTCGCCGCCGCGTTTGAGGGCATGACCTTGGCCAAGCAGGCGGCGGCAGCCAACGTGAAGCCGGCGTTTCGCAGGCACATGCCGGAGGCTCAGTGGGAGTGGCTCGATGAGTTCGCCCCGGCCACCATCGACTGGCCCGACGAACAGCCCAAGCGATTGCAGTACCCGGAGGTTTCCGCAGACAAACACGGCAACGTGCACCCGGTGGAACTGCACGTGAAACTGCACGAGTGCTTCCGGCTCGCCGAGCACCCGACCCTCTGCGAGGGCAAACACATCGTGCGGTTCAAGCTGTTGAACCCGAAAAATAAGAAGATCGATTTTTGCGACGACTGGCCGACATTCAAGCAGCGGGAGTATCCGCGAATCCGGAAAGACCTGCTGGCCAAATTCCCCGGCGTAGGCTGGGTATGATTGTTAAAACGTAACAACCGCGAATGGGCGCCAATGAACACGAATGCAACGCCCCATTCCTTCTCCCCCTCAGGGGAGAAGGTGGCCGAAGGCCGGATGAGGGGGCAAGGCACTTGGCCAAGCGGCATCTGCAAATACCAAACCTGATTCCCTGAAATGATCAACGACATCCGACACATCGCAGCCGAGGCCGGCGACGCCATAATGAAAACCTACGATGGCCCTGCCAAAGTGGAAACCAAGGAAGACGACTCGCCTCTCACGCAGGCCGACCGCGCCGCGCACGAGTGCATCGTCGCCGCGCTCACTGCGCTGACGCCGGACATCCCGGTACTGTCCGAGGAATCGGAAGGCATCAGCACCGAGGAGCGCATGAGTTGGAATCGCTTTTGGCTCGTCGACCCACTCGACGGCACCAAGGAGTTCATCAAGAAAACCGGACAGTTCACCGTCAACATCGCGCTGATCGAAAACGGCGAATCTACCCTCGGCATCGTGCTCGCCCCAACCTCCGGCCTTGAGTACTTCGCCAGCCGGGGCAACGGCGCGTTCAAGCGGCTTGGCCAAGCGGAGCCGGAGAAGATTCACGTCAGCGAAATCGACAAGGACAAACTTCGCATCGTGGCCAGCCGCGACCACGCCGGCCCAAAAGTCGCCGCCATGCTCGAGAAGCTGCCCAACGCCGAACTCGTCAACATGGGCAGCTCGCTCAAGTTTTGCCTCGTGGCCGAGGGTGCGGCCGACCTTTACCCCCGATTCGTCCCCACGATGGAGTGGGACACCGGCGCCGCACAATGCATCCTCGAGGAGGCCGGAGGCGCTGTCTGCACCCTCGACGGCTACCGCTTGGGTTACGGCAAGGAAGACCCTCGCAACCCCTCCATCATCGCCGCCGGCCACCCCACCATCGACTGGAAAGCACTGATGCCCAACGACTAAGCATCGTTTTCGATTGGCCAAGCGCTTGGTTTTCTTATTTAGAATTATTCCAAGTATTGACAGGCCGCTTGGCCAATGGCAGGTTGTGTCCATGGCGACGGACCCACTTCCTGTGTCCGGTGACTCCCTCAATCAACGACTTGCCGAGAAGGGCCTTCGATTCACTTCTCAACGGAAGCATGTCTATGAGGTTTTGCTTGGCCAACGCGACCACCCCTCCGCTGAGGAGGTGTTCATGCGGGCCAAACAGTCGAAACCGGAAATCTCCATGGCGACCGTTTACAACACCCTCGACGCGCTGGTGAAATGCGGCGTCGTGCGGCAGGTAAACGTTGACCGTGGTGCCACCCTGTATTGCTCCAACATGAACGAGCACGCGCACTTCTGCTGTGACGACTGCGGCAAGGTATTCGACGTGAATTTGAAAAACTCACCCCGAGTGCCGGAGGTGGATGTGCCTGGCGATTTTGAGGTGAGATCAATCGATATTGCCCTGCATGGCCGCTGCACCGACATGTGCGAGGATTGTGGACGAAGGGAGGCCTACACATGAGCGCACACACAGACACAATCGATGAGTTTGTCGCAAGCGAATACAAGTACGGCTTCGTCACCGACATCGAGAGCGAGTCGCTTGACCCGGGCCTGAACGAGGACGTCGTCAGATTCATCTCTGCCAAGAAAAACGAACCGGAATGGCTGCTGGAATGGCGGCTGAAAGCGCTGCGGCATTTTGAAAAAATGGAGAACCCGACCTGGCCGCACGTGAAATATCCGCCGGTCGATTTTCAGGAGATCTCCTACTACAGCGCCCCAAAGAAAAAAGGCGATGGCCCAAAGAGCCTCGACGAGGTCGACCCCAAGTTGCTTGAGACCTATGAGAAACTTGGTGTGCCTCTGCACGAGCGGGCACGCCTAGCCGGCGTAGCGGTTGATGCCGTGTTCGACAGCGAATCGATCGGCACCACTTTTAAGGAGGACTTGGCCAAGGCCGGGGTGATCTTCTGCTCAATCTCCGAGGCGGTGCAGGAACACCCGGAATTAGTAAAAAAATATATTGGGAAAGTTGTGCCTTATACGGACAATTTTTACGCGGCTCTAAATTCAGCCGTTTTCAGTGATGGATCGTTCGTTTACATCCCCAAGGGCACACGCTGTCCGATGGAGTTGAGCACCTACTTTCGCATCAATGCAGCAAATACCGGGCAGTTTGAGCGCACACTGATCGTCGCTGAGGAAAGCAGCCACGTCAGCTACCTCGAGGGCTGCACCGCCCCGATGCGTGACGAGAACCAACTGCACGCCGCCGTGGTGGAACTGGTCGCGCTCGACAACGCAGAGATCAAGTATTCCACCGTACAAAACTGGTATCCCGGCGACGAGGAAGGACGAGGGGGCATTTATAACTTTGTGACCAAGCGTGGCATCTGCAAAACCAACGCCAAGATTTCGTGGACGCAAGTCGAGACAGGCTCGGCAATCACGTGGAAATATCCCAGCGTGATCCTGCAGGGAGATAACTCGATCGGGGAGTTTTACTCCGTGGCCCTCACAAACAAGGCGCAGCAGGCCGACACCGGAACAAAGATGGTGCACATCGGGAAAAACACCCGCAGCACCATCGTCTCCAAGGGCATCTCCGCCGGCAAGGGGCAGAACAGCTACCGTGGACTCGTGCAGGTCGGCAAAAAGGCGACCAACGCCCGCAACTTTTCACAGTGCGACTCGCTGCTCATCGGCGACAAATGCGGTGCCCATACATTCCCGTATATTGAGGCGAAGAACCCCAGTGCCAGCATCGAGCACGAGGCGACCACCTCCAAGATTGGAGAGGACCAGATTTTTTACTGCAACCAACGCGGCCTTGAACCGCAGGACGCCGTCAACATGATCGTGAACGGTTTCTGCAAGGAAGTCTTTCGCGAACTCCCGATGGAATTCGCCGTGGAAGCCCAAAAACTCCTCGATGTCAGCCTCGAAGGCAGCGTCGGCTAATCCATTTTTACTGCATGCTCGAAATTAAAAACCTACAGGCCGGGATCGAGGACAAACCAATCCTCAAGGGAATCGATCTCTCGGTGAACGCCGGCGAAGTGCACGCCATCATGGGCCCGAATGGCAGTGGCAAAAGCACGCTCGCCTCGGTGCTCGCCGGGCGCGACGGCTACGATGTCACCGGCGGTGAAGTGTTGCTGCAGGACGACGACCTGCTCGACCTCGCCCCGGAGGAACGCGCCCGCGAGGGAGTCTTTCTCGCGTTCCAATACCCGGTGGAAATCCCCGGCGTGAACAGCGCCTACTTTTTGCGATCCGCCGTCAACGAGATCCGCAAGCATCGCGGCGAAGAGGAACTCGATGCGATGAATTTTCTCAAGGCGGTGAAGGCAAAAATGAAGGAGCTTGGCCTGAGCGAGGATTTCCTCAAGCGCCCGGTCAACGCCGGTTTTTCCGGTGGTGAAAAAAAGCGCAACGAGATTTTGCAGATGGCGATGCTCAACCCCAAGTTGGCCGTGCTCGACGAAACCGACTCGGGGCTGGACATCGACGCGCTTCGCATCGTGGCTGACGGCGTCAACCGCCTCAAGGGGCTGGACAACGCGCAGGTGGTCATTACGCACTATCAGCGGCTGCTCGACTACATCGTGCCGGACTTCGTGCACGTGCTTTACGACGGCCGCATCATCAAGTCCGGCGACAAGACGCTTGCGCATGAGTTGGAGGAGAAAGGCTACGACTGGCTGATCCGGGACGCCGCATGAGCAGCGCAACCACCAACGAAACGCCCCCGGCACCGGTCGAGGCCTTTGCCCAAGTGGAGCAGGCCGGTGGCCCGCTGCTGCCGCTTCGCAAAGCCGGCTTGGCCCGATTTGCCGAACGGGGATACCCCACGACCAGTGACGAGGACTGGCGCTTCACCAGCCTTAAACCGCTGGCCGACCTGCCCTTCCTGCCAACGCTCGAGCCGCTTGGCCAAGCGCTTGGCCAGGCGGACATTGCCGACATCACTTTTGGCCAGCACGACGTTGACCGCCTCGTATTCATCGACGGCCATTTTTCGAGCGACCTCTCGATAATCTTGGAGCAACCGGACGGCGTCACCATCACGAATCTCAGCAACAGATTGAGCGGTTTGGAAAACGAAATCGGTTCGCTCTCTGCCAACGATGAGAACCCATTCATCGCGTTAAACGACGCTTTTTTCACGGACGGCGCACTGATTCAGATCCCAGCCAACGGCAGCTTGGCCAAGCCGGTTCACCTCGTTTTCCTCTCCACAGCAAACGAAGCCAGCCAGGCGACGCATATCCGCAACTGGATCGAGGCCGGAGCCAACGCTCAGGGTACGATCATCGAGTCGCATCTGTCGCTTGGCCAAGCGGTGGCCAGCACCAACGTCGTCACGGAGACGCGCGTCAGTGCCGGAGCCAACCTCGAGCATATCAAATTTCAGGATCAGTCGCTCAACGCAATCCATCTGGCCTCGCTGCACTCGGAGCTGAGCAATGACGCCCGTTACGCATTTCATTCGTTTGCGCTTGGCGCACGACTCTCGCGTAACAACCTGCGCATGCGCTTGGCCAAGCCGGGCATCGAGTGCGTGCTTAACGGGCTGTACATGACGCGTGCCGACCAACTTGCTGATCACCACATGATCGTGGATCATGCCGCGCCGCACTGCGACAGCCACGAGTATTTCAACGGCATCCTCGACGACCAGTCGCGCGGGGTGTTTCACGGGCGAATCCTCGTGCAGCCTGTCGCACAAAAAACCGACGCCAAGCAGACGAACAAAAACCTGATCCTCAGCGACAACGCCACCGCCAACACCAAGCCGCAGCTTGAGATTTATGCGGACGACGTGAAATGCACCCACGGGGCCACGATTGGCGAGATGGACGACGACGCGATTTTTTACCTGCGCGCCCGCGGGCTCGACACCAAAACCGCGCGCCGAATGTTGATGCACGGTTTTGCCGGAGAAATCGTCGATCGCATCCAGCACGACGGCGTTCGCGAGGAACTCGACCAACTGGTTTGGAACCGCCTCGAGGGCGAACATCATCTCGATTGAAGTGACGACTATTCTGGACACGACGATTGAGGAGCTGATCGAGAATTTTGAATTTCTCGGCGACTGGGAGGAGCGTTTTGCCTACCTCATTGAGCTCGGCAAAAAACTGCCTCCACTCGACGAGACCGAAATGACCGACGAGCATCGCGTCCACGGCTGTCAGGCCAGCGTCTGGCTGCGGATGCTGCCCCAGACAAACGGCACGTTCAATATTCACGCCGACTCGGATGCCTTTATCGTAAGAGGCCTGATCGCCGTATTGCTGCTGATTTACAATGGCAAAAATGCTAAACAGATTTTGGGCACCGACAGCACGGCGACGTTCGCGCAGCTTGGCCTCGACAAACACCTCAGCCCCACGCGACGTAACGGCCTGCACTCCATGGTCAGCCGCGTAAGGGCACTCGCCGGTAACTCCATCGTACAAACCACTTAAATGCACAAAGCCGAACTCATCGAACTGAGCCGCGACGTCGATGCCTCCATCGTCCCGTCCGGAGACAGGGTGATCCTGCAACAAGGCGAGAAGGCGCAGATCACCCAGACCCTCGGCGGCACCTACACGGTCATCATCAACGGCAACATGTTCCGCATCGAAGGACGGGAAGCCGATGCGTTAGGCTTCGAACCGGTCAAAACCCCTGCCGAAGATTCAAAGCGCCCCAAGAATCTCGACGAGTTGAATGAGCAAATGCAAAAGCAGCTCAAGACGGTTTACGATCCGGAGATCCCTGTGAACATCGTCGATCTCGGACTGGTCTACTCATGCGAATCGACCGAGATTGATGGCGGCTGGAAAGTCGAAGTGAAAATGACCCTCACCGCGCCCGGCTGCGGCATGGGACCAGTGCTGCAGCAGGACGCACAAAACCGCCTGCTTTGCATCGACGGCATAGACGAGGTTAACGTCGAGATCGTGTGGGATCCACCGTGGAACCAAGACATGATGACCGAGGACGCCCGGCTTCAACTGGGCATGATGTGATGAATCAGGGCTCAGAGACAACTCAGGAAGCGATGGACTGGACCAAGCTCCGCGCCGATTTCCCCATCCTCGAACAAACCGTTAACGGCCATCCACTTGTCTACCTCGACAACGCCGCCAGCAGCCAGAAGCCGCAGGTCGTGATCAACGCCCTTCGCACCCACTACGAGCGTGACAACGCCAACGTCCACCGCGGCATCCACGAGCTGAGCAACCGCGCCACGGAAGCCTACGAAGGTGCCCGTCAACGCATAGCCGAATACCTCAATGCCGACAGCCGGGAGGAAATCATTTTCACCCGGGGCACAACTGAGAGCCTGAACTTAGTGGCCCAGACTTGGGGTGCGGAAAATATCGGCGAGGGCGACACAATTTTGCTCACCGAGATGGAGCACCACAGCAACCTGGTTCCTTGGCAACTTCTGGTAAAGCGCACCGGGGCCAAACTCGAATTCATCCCAGTCAACGGCGATGACGGGACACTCGATCTTTCGCAACTCGACGAACAGCTAGACCGCGCCAAGCTGCTCTCATTCACGCACATTTCCAACACGATGGGCTCCGTCAATCCGGCAACCGAACTTTGCCGGCGCGCGCGTGAAGCCGGAGTCATCACCGTGGTTGATGCCGCCCAAAGTGCCGGCCACACTCGCGTCGACGTTCGCGAGATTGGCTGCGATTTTCTCGCCTTTTCAGGCCACAAGATTTGTGGCCCCACCGGCATCGGCGTGCTTTACGGCCAACGCGAGCTGCTTAACACAATGCCGCCCTATCAGGGTGGCGGCGAAATGATCACTAAAGTTGAATATAACGAATCAACCTTCAACGAACCGCCGCACAAATTTGAGGCTGGCACACCCAACGTCGCCGGAGCCGCCGGACTGCGGACTGCCATCGACTACCTCGACATCATCGGGCGCGAGGCTATATTCGAACACGACCAGCGCTTGGCCAAGCGAGCCTGCGAACAGTTGGCCGAGATCGACGGCATCCGTTTGTTTGGACCAAGCGAAGGCCGCTCTGCCGTGGTCAGCTTCGTCCTGCCAGATGCCCACGCGCTCGACCTCGCCACCATGGCCGACCAAAAGGGAGTTGCCTTGCGCGCCGGTCATCACTGCAACCAGCCGCTCCTAGCCAAGCTCGGCGTCCCGGCCACCGCGCGGGCGAGTTTTTATTTTTACAACACCGAGGCCGAGGTCGACCGCTTCATCGAGGTCATCCACCAAGTCCGCAAACTTTTTGTGTAATGAACAACACCATAACAGGTGAGTCTTCAATGCAGGAGGTACTTCAGATTTTTCCCGGAGCGCAGCGGGCTTTGTTTCGCAAGTATCACATCGGAGGATGCAGCAGTTGCGGCTTTCGGCCGGACGAAACGCTCGCCGGAGTTTGCGAACGCAACGGTGACCTACCGGTCGGTGAGGTGCTTGAAAAAATCCAACAAAGTCACGATGAGGATGCCCGCATCCTGCTCGAGCCTGCTGACTTAGCCAAGCGCTTGGCCAAGGGCGAAAACATCCGCCTCGTGGACATTCGATCGCGAGAGGAATTTGAAGCCGTCCACATCGAAGACGCCGTCCTGCTCACCCAGCCGCTCATGCAGGAAATCCTTGGCAGTTGGGATAACGAACAGCGGTTTGTGATGATCGATCATCAGGGCCAAAAGGGACTCGACGCCGCTGCCTATTATCTCGGCCATGGCATGCCAAACGTCCACGCGCTCCGAGGCGGCATCGACGCCTGGTCGCTTGAGGTCGACTCCTCCATACGCCGTTACACGCTCAGTTAAATGAACGACGAACTTCAGAAAAAAGTGGCAGTCGCCATTCGCGATCCTCAGAACATCGGTGAGATGCCGGACGCCGATTCCGTCGGCACGGTCGGCAACTCCGAATGCGGTGAGATGCTGCGCATGTGGGTGAAATACAAGGAGCAGGACGGCGAGAAGGTGATCGACAAGGCCAGCTTCCAGAGCTTCGGCTGTGAGACTGCCATTGCTGTGGCCAGCCTCGCCACCGAGTTGATCAAGGGCAAAACCGCCGACGAGGCGATGGAACTGAAACCAGAGGAGCTGTCCGGCGAGCTTGGCCCGTTGCCGCCGATGAAGATTCACTGTGCCGAGTTGGTGCAAGGAGCGCTCCGATCCGCACTGTCGCCGGAAGACCAAACGGCTGGCCAAGCGGAATCATCAGCCGAACCGGCGAACCTTTCGCCCACCCTGCAGGACAGCCTCAACGAAGGGCAGTCGCAGTCCAGTGGCGGCCTGAAGATCAATTTCCTCGACGAGGAAAAATAGGCCGCCCGGTCAAACCTGTTTCACCACGCCCCAGTGCACATCGAGTTGGCGGGTGAGGTAGAGCCGGATGCCATTCACCAGTGCCTTGGCCTCAAGCGGCTGGCCGGTGGCTACGATCTGCTTGAGCGTCATACCGGGTTTGATGCGAAAACTTTCCTGCGCGATGATCGGCCCCTCATCGAGGTGCATGCTCACGAAATGCGCCGTGACGCCGGCGATTTTCACGCCGTGTTCGTAAGCCTGCCGATACGGTTGCGGCCCGGGAAAACTGGGCAGCAGCGACGGATGAATGTTGATGATCTTGTTTTTGAATCGCCAAACAAAATTGGGCGACAGGATTTTCATGAAGCGCGCCAGCACGACAAAATCCACCTCGGCCTTCTCGAGAATTTTCAGCACCTTTTCCTCGGCCTTGGCACGGTTGGCCCATGACACGCGGTGGAACGGCAGCCCGGCCTTCTCTGCCTTGGCCTGCAGGTCGCGGTGATTGCCGATGACGCAGCCGATGTCCGCCTTGAGCTTGCCAGACTTTACCGCCGCGAGGATGGCGTCGAGACAGTGCGGCTCTTTCGTCACCATCAATGCCATGCGTTGAGGGCGCTTGGGATCAGTGAACCACCACTTGATCTCCATCCCCAGTTCGCGGCCAAGCGCGTGCAGCCCCTGGCCAAGCGCCTTCTCGTCAAAAGAAGCCGCCTTCCAACTGGCCTGAATGGTCATGCTGAACTGACCGCGCGTGACTTGTTCCTCGAGCGCCTCGATGTTAGCGCGGGTGTCGAACAACAGATTGGTGACTCTCGCCACCACGCCGGTCTTGTCCCTGCCGATGACGGTGATTGTCGCGTAACGGCTCATTGCGGCAGGCAATTAAGCCGGTTTGACCGAGGGTGAAAAGCGAAAACAACCAAGCGCTTGGCCAAGCGCTCAGTCCTGCGACCGGCGGTTTCGAACCAGCGCAACAAAGTCGCGCGCCTCGCGGATCCCCATCACCGAGGTGATCCCCCAGTATACCAACGCCGCCGGGATGGCCGAGGCGAACACCTCACCGATCCTATGCCAAACCGTTTCAGTCCCCAGCCGGGCCACCCATTCCGCGTGCAAAAACCAGGCGAGTACTCCGGCGACGCCGGCCGTGAGCAGCATGCCAACCAGCGGCTTGATTAGAGGGCCGAACCGCCACTTGGGCATCTTCCGTTTCAGCGCATACGAGAGCAGCGCCACGTTGACGAGCGAACTCGCCACGTTGGCCACGCCAAGCGCCCCCGCCTGTTGGCCCTTCGGGAAGGTGAAAATCATCGGTACCACGATGATAAGATTCAGCCCGAGGCAAACGGCGCTAATCTGCATCGGCACCTTCGTGTCACCCATCGCGTAAAAGGCGCGGGCCATGACGTTCACCGCCGAGTAGGTTAACAGGCCCGGGGCGAGGCACATTAGCGCGAAGCTGGCGCGCTCAGTCGAGTCGGCCGTGAACGCCCCGCGCTCAAACAACAGGCGCACCATCGGCTCGGCCAACACGATCAGCATCGCCGCCGCAATGGCGTTCACGAAAAACAGATAACCCATCCCCCGCTGGAGATTTTCGCGAAACTCTGGAAATTTTTTCTCGGCGGCCAAGCCGGCCAAGGTCGGTAAAAGAAAGGTCGCCAACGACACACCGAACACACCCTGCGGCAGTTCCATCAACCGAACAGCGTACTCGAACGAGGCCACGATCTTCGAGCCGGTCGAGCGCTCGATCCAAAACGCCAACGTCTGCGTGATGATGATGTTAAACTGGAACGCGGCCACACCAATGGTCGCCGGGATCATCTTGCGCACCACCTCGCGCACGGAGTCGTTGCGCCACGGTGTCACCCAGCGCGGTCGATATCCCTCGCGCATCAGGTACGGCAGTTGAAAACCGGCCTGCGCCACGCCGGCCACGAGCACCCCGAACGCCAGCGCGAATATCTGCACCTCCAGTTTCTCCCCCCAGCTTGGCGCGACGAACAGCACCGTGGCGATCATCACCACATTGAGCAGCGTCGCCCCCATCGCCGGGATAAAAAAGAACCCTCTCGAATTGAGCATGCCCATGAACACCGCCGCGAGACAGACAAGCAGCATGTACGGGAACACCACACGCAGCAGCTTCAGCATTAACTGCGTATGCTCACTGAACTCTCCCCACATCAATGCCATCGAGATGCCAAGCATCACCAGTCCCACCACTAGCGTCGCTGCCACCACCAGACCCGAGACGACGGCGTTGGCCGTATGCCACATCGCTTTTTCGCCCTCGGTTTTCTCCTTGTGCTTGAAGAGGGGGATGAACGCCGCCGTGAGAGCACCCTCGCCCAGCAACCGGCGGAACAGGTTCGGAATTTGAAAGGCGTAAACAAATGCGCTGGCAACCGGACCATCCCCCATAAACCGGGCGTACACCATCACCCGCAACATCCCGAGCAGGCGACTGAGCAGCGTGGCCCCGGCCATGGCGCCGGAGGATTTAAGCATGTCAGACAACGCGGCGCAGGCTAGGCATAAACCGGCAACGAGTCGAGGGGCGATACCTCACGAACGTCCTCCAACTGTCGCTTTTTGACCATCCTGCAAAAAACCACGTCAATTTTGCCGTGAAAAAAGAAACACCGGCATCACTCATACGCACCTGCCAAAACACCTAAACTACTCATTTAAAGTGTTTTAAGCCTGTTTCATATTCCGCTTGGCACAGGACTTGCCATCATAATTATCAGCTTGAGCTTAGTGCCGCACAACGAAAGGGTTGTGGCAGCATCACCGCTTGCAACAGATTATCAGACATGAAAAAAATCGAAGCAGTCATCAAACCGTTTAAATTGGACGAAGTCCGCGATGCGCTGGCAGAAGTAGGCGTGGAAGGCATGACCGTATCAGAGGTCAAAGGCTTCGGCCGGCAAAAGGGTCACACGGAGATTTATCGAGGCAGCGAGTACACCGTCGACTTTTTGCCAAAGATCAAACTGGAGGTCGTTGTTGCCGACGAGAATTCCGAGGCGAGCATCGGCGCAATCACCAAGGCAGCGAATACCGGCAAAATCGGCGACGGCAAAATCTTCGTCAGCGACGTCGAGGGGGCAATCCGGATTCGCACCGAGGAAAAAGGCGAGGAAGCACTTTAGCAGCAGGAACTCACCCCATGACAGAAAGGGAGCCAAATCGGCTCCCTTTTTATCGCTTGGCCAAGCGCTTGGTTGCTACTCGTACGAGAGGATTACCTTGCCATTGGTCAGGCGGATGTCGGTGATCTTCGCGGTGAATCCGCTCAGTCGATAAAACTGGGTTGCCCCCGCTTGGCCAAGCGTGATCGTTCTGGCCGACTCGTCAATGCTCGCGCCGGCATACGTCTTGTACGGCCCCTGCACCGAGTCGCTGACCTGCAATTCGATTGTCGGTTTTTCATACCGGACGAATACCAGATAATTCTGCTTCAAGTACTGGTCATTCGCATCGGTGGTGTGTTGCACCAGCCGCAGCGTGTCCTTGCCGCCCAGGCTCAGTACGACTGGCTCGGTACCGTCCTCGTTGGTCAGGAGGATGTTGCGGTATTCCACACCTGACTCGCTCCCGATGAAGCTACCCAGCACCTCGGTCGTTTGGTCTTCCTCATCCGTGGCGCCGGTGACCCGTTCCAGAGTCGCGACAGCCTTTTCGATGGAGAATTGAGCCTGGCGCAGGTACACGATGAAGTCTGCCTTGGGAAACGTCCGAGTGTAATTCAACCATTCGCCTTCCTCAATCTCGGCGATGCCGTAGTCGTACACACCCTTATCCTTGCCGCCCGCACTGATGAACGGTTCCCGATCCAGATCCAGCGCCGGTGCGGTGGACACCCCATCCTCAGGACGATACCGGTGTGTGACAGATTGAGGGATTTCATTCTTGTCGAAGTAATCGATGTCCAGATAGCCCTCCGTGGCAATGTATGCGTTGTCATCCCAGTTGAGCATATTATCCTCGTCCAACTCGGGGATCACCACCGGTTCATCGAGGTATTCGCCTGCATTGAAGTTGTAATCCTCCACCTCGATCACAAAGCTGCCCTTGTCCAGCGTGTCAAAAAACAGGTCTCGTGTTTCCGTTTCACCCTCGGAATCTTCCGCCGTAAAGACAGCATGATAGGTTTGGTTGGCGCGCAAACCACCGAGAGTAACGGTGCGCGACTTATCCTCGCCCGTGACCTTGAGGCCGTTGGCCGAGGTAAATTCCACACCATTCAGGGTGACCCGAATGGCGCCGGGATCAAGCGGTTGATCGTCGGCAACCACGAACGAAATCTCCGTCGAAGCCGGGAGAAACGGACTGGAAGTCACCGGCAAAACGTCGGAGATCACTGGCAATTGATTACGTTGGCTGGCACCAAATACTGAGAAACGGGCGTTGTCCACCGTCACGGAAGAGGCGGGCAGCGATCCCCCAGTATCGTTATGGTACAGAAGCAAAACGAACTTGCCGGGCTTGTTGATGAAGCTGGCCGCCGGACTGTCATCCCCCGTATCGAGATCCTCTGCCTCGATGGTGTCGATAACGGTCTTTTCGCTAACCAGCGCGTTATCATTCTCGATGTCAAACACGCGCGTGGTCACCTCCACGCTTTTGCCCCTGCCGGTCAGGATCAAGTTGAGCGTGATGTTGTCTGGCACGTCCAGCCAGTCACCCTCGGTGAGGTCGTAGAAATACTTATTCAACCCCTTGGCCAAAAGAATGTCGGTGTCGTCCTTGGCCAAACTATAACCGCTGAGCTTGCTCACCGGCGTCTCATTAGGGATGAATGACAACACCAAAAAGGCGTTGGATTGATTGGCCTCAATCAAGTCCACACTGAACTCGACCGTGACGCCATCCTCAATGGTGAAGGTCTTTTCCTTGTGAGTGGCCGCGACAAAAAACTGCTGCCCGGTGGGCTTGTGCATGCCGATCGTGAACTGGCCGCCCTTCTCCTTGAAAAAGCCGTTGCCGGTTCCAAAGTCGAACTTCTCCCAGCCCTTGACCTTGTTGTCATCGAAGTCATCGATTGTGGCGCTCTCGTACTGGAACACTTCGGCGTTATCGAGGGTGATTGACGAAGCCGGCAGCGATCCCCCGGTATCGTTATGGTACAGCAGCAATGCAAAGTTCCCAGGCTTGTCGATGAAACTCGCCGCCGGACTGTCGTCCCCCGTGTCAAGATCTTCCGCCTCGGCTGTGTCGACCACGGTCTTTTCAAACAACAGTGCGCCGTCATTATCGATGTCGTAAATGCGCGTTGTCACCTCCACACTCCTGCCCTTGCCGATCAGGGTCAGGCTGAGCGTGATGTTTTCCGGCACGTCCAGCCAATCTCCCTCGGTAATGTCGTAAAAGTACTTGTTCAATCCCTTGGCCAAAAGAATGTCGTTGTCGTCCTTGGCCAGGCTGTAACCACTGAGCTTGCTCACCGGCGTATCGCTGGGGATGAACGACAGCACCGCAAAGGCGTTGGATTGGTTGGCCTCAATCAAGTCCACCCGAAACTCCAGCGTGACGCCATCGGTGACAGTGAATTTTTCGGCCTTGTGGGTGGCCGCAACAAAAAACTGCTGTCCGGTGGGCTTATGCATGCCAATCGTGAACTGGCCGTCTTTCTCCTTAAAATAGCCGTTTCCGGTACCAAAATCGAACTTCTCCCAGCCCTTGACTTTGTTGTCATCAAAGTCGTCAATCACCTTGGCTTGGGCTGTTTGGTTCAGGGATAACAGCAGCGCCGCGAGGGTTGCGAGACTGCTCCGCATGGGTTTTTGTGGGGTCCTATTCATCGGTTCAGGGTCGTTGGGGACTAGGAGTCTCTGCCCATTTTTGGATAGCGTCAAACTCAAATCTCAGGGTCTATTCGCTTGGCCAAGCGCGGGCGGCGTGGCATGCTTTGCCAAGTTTTTAATCCCTTTTTTCCTACAAAAACCATTATGCCAACCCCTCTCAATCGTCGCCGATTTATCGCACAGTCCGCCGCTGGTCTAACGGCTGCCAGCTTGGCCAAGCGCAACTCAATCCGGGCCGCCAACAAGGTGAACAACACACTCCGCGTCGGCGTGATGGGACTCGGAAGAGGCATGGCGCACGTAAACAATTTTCTCAAAATCTCCGATGTCGAGGTCGCCTACGTTTGTGACGTGGACGACAACCGCACGGCCAACGCGCTCGCCAAGGTGACAAAAAAACAGGCCGCCCCGTGCCGCGGCATCACCGACCTGCGACGCATGCTGGAGGATCCCCATCTCGATGCCATCGCCATCGCCGCGCCCAACTTTTGGCACGCACCGGCAACCATCCTCGGCTGTCAGGCTGGCAAACATGTCTACGTGGAAAAACCGGGCAGCCACAACGCCGCCGAGGCGGAACTGATGGTGGCGGCTGCGCGCAAGCACAAGCGCCATGTACAGATGGGCAACCAACGCCGAAGCTACCCAGTGGTGATGGAGGCAATGCAGCGACTGCGCGAAGGCGTAATCGGAAATGTGCTCTCTGCGCGCACGTTCTACACCAGCAGCCGCGGCTCAATCGGCAAGGGCAAACCGGCGCCCATCCCCAAGCATCTCAACTACGACCTGTGGCAGGGCCCGGCACCGGAACGGCCGTACAAGGACAACCTCATCCCGTACAACTGGCACTGGCACTGGCACTACGGCGGCGGCGAGATGGCCAACAACGGCGTCCATGCCCTCGACCTCGCGCGATGGGGACTGGGGGTAGACCTGCCCAGCCGCGTTACCTACGGCGGAGCGCGCTACCATTTCGATGACGATCAGGAGACTCCGGACACCGGCATGGCCACGTTTGACTTTGGTCACAGCGGCGCGATGTGGGACCAGAGTAGTTGCAACCGGCGCCGGGGTGAGGCGCCTCCGTTCGTCGCGTTTTATGGCGAGGGCGGTGTCCTCTCCTGCACCACCGGTAACAACTTCACCATCCACGACCTGAACGGCAAGGAACTGGAAACCAAGACGGCGCCCGGCAATGACGCGCCCCATTTTAACAACTTTGTGAACGCAATCCGGCACGGGGAAAAACTGAACTCAGAGATTGGAGACGCACAGGTCAGCACCCTGCTTTGCCACTTGGCCAACATGGCCTGGCGCACCAACAGCACGGTCGATTTCGACCCGGCCAAGCGCAGGATTGTCAACAATCCGGCGGCGGAAAAACTGTGGTCGCGCGAGTACCGGCCCGGCTGGGAACCGAAGATCTGACGCACAGGCCAAGCGCTTGGCCAAGCACTATTTGGAGCGGTCGAACGTGTAGCCCGGGCCGAGGATGGGCTTGTTGATCAGCCCCGGTGCCACGTGCAAATCGGAAAAAAGGGCGACCCACTTTTTCTCGCCCGGCCAATGCCAGTCGAACCCGCTAAAGGATGCCCTGTCCATCGGGTATCCCCATCCGGCCACATTGGCACCGCCCTCGGACAACACCAAAAAGCGGCTCACGTCCCGCACCTCACCGAGGCGAATGCAGGTCGTGTTGTTCTTTTTAACGACCGTGTTGTAGTTCGGATGGGTATTGGATTGATACGAGGAACCCATGTGGTCGTAGAGCGACTGTTTTTTCAACTGTGGAAGCGTGCGCATCAAATGGTTGTTGGAGGCCTCATCGCTCGGGCACTTGGCCACGGCCACCTCGGTCGAGCCTTTCTCGTAATCGCCAAGGTACAGGTTTAGATACCGCTCATCGGCAGTGAGTTGGCCATAACCGGGATGCGGGCGACCGTTGGGCAGCCGACCCGGTTTACCGAGCCAACCAGTCGTCGTCCGCGAGGTGCCGTTGGGCAAAACCTTGGGCGGAAATTCATCGTCGAAATCCCCGAAATACATCCCCAACGCCAGGCCGGCCTGTTTCATGTTGCTGGTACACTTGGCAACCTTGGCCTGTTCCTTGGCCTTGGCCAACGCCGGCAAAAGTAATCC
>CEUG01032182.1_pt1 | contig 17576 bp, 10 predicted proteins | sample 531421 | NCBI WGS metagenome assembly CEUG01 (sample SAMEA2622901, study PRJEB7988) | marine metagenome | biome: marine biome (ENVO:00000447); feature: surface water layer (ENVO:00002042); material: "saline water (ENVO:00002010), including plankton (ENVO:xxxxxxxx)" | depth 5 m | reverse complement strand
AGCTTCTTCCCCGCCTCGCCATGGCACGCCAGACATTTTGCATTGAGAATCCCCCGCACCTTCAACGCAAACAACCGCTCGCCTTCGCGGTCGGCTGCCGTCAGGCAGGATGTTCCCAGCCAAATTGAGAGAAAAAAGCCGTGAAACCTCACGCTACTTCAACACCTTGAGCTTGATTTTTTTGAACTCGACCACCATGCCGGGGTCGTGGAGTTGGAGCTGAATCATGCCGCTCTTGAGGCGCTTGGCCTGGGGCAGGTGCTCGGTGAATTCGCTCGAGAGCTTGCCGTTGATGTAGAGCTTGAAATTGTTGTCCTTGGCGATGATGTGCACATCGTTCCACTGGCCTTTTTTGATGTCGGACATCTTGAGGCCGTTTTTGACCGGGGTAATCGCCGGCTTGTCGTCCTTGCCAATCACGAGTACATCGCCACGAAAACAACGATGCTCGCGGCGGCCGGGGGTATGAAAATCCCACGCCCCCAATACCTGCCCCCCGATGCCCACGTGGCCAAGGTCGGCATGGTAGCTTTGAAAATCCCTGCGACCAGTCTTGTCCGGGATCGCCCGGATACTTACCCCGCTGTTGCCCTTGCCGGGAAAGCGATAGCTAAACTTCATCTCAAGATCGGCCACGTTTTTATTTTTGCTGTAAGTCAAATAGCCGCGCCCCTTGTCGCCGGTGCCCACGATCACGCCGTTTTTGGCTTCCCAGGCAGGGGCACTCTTGGCCGGCGTTGCCTCCCATCCGTTGAGGGTCTTGCCATCAAAGATGGTGACAAAGCCATCCTTGCCTTGCTTTTCATCTTCCGCCCAAGTCTCGAATGACGATAGGCCGAAACAAATTAAACCAATAACTATGAATTTTATTTTAGAAAGATTCAGATTCACGTCCCCATATTAAGTTGGCAAGTGAGTTTGGCAAGTATGCTGAGGTAATTTTAAAAAAAAGAGGCCGGGCAAAATGCCCAGCCCCTATTGTGTGTTCTCGTTTTTTTAAATGCCCAAAATTATTTTTTGGATCTCGCAAAACCAGCAGCTTGGTCACTAGACCAATTAACTGGACTAGTTGCATCAACATCCGTCCATGGTCCATTGACAGTGGGAGCTGTTTGTAATGTTCCCTCGAATTCAACTGTCAGAGATCCATCAGCATTGCGGGTAACAGAGATTGACGGCTCAGTCACATCAATCTCACTAGGCTCGACGAAATCAGGTATTGAAACTGCAACATTAGATGCATCAACACCTTTCTGACCTTGTTCAAAAATGCTTTTCATATCAGCAGCGCTTCTTGCTACCGTCCAAATTGCCAGGTCATCAATTGACCCAGAGAAAGCTAATGGACTAGCTTCATCCATTAAGAATAAATCAGGATCTTCTTCGAATTCACCCAATTCGAAAATCACACTAGCACCGACAGCAACCCAATTTTCAGTAGAGGTATTAAATCTGTCTAAGTAGTCTGTGACAGCTACGGTGTTGCCATTACGATAGAGCCTAATTTGACCACCATCAATCGTAAGTCCAGCATGATTCCATTCGTCTAAATCAATCGGTTCGCTATCAGCAAGACGAATCACATTAGGCCCGGCAGTAACAGCTGCTACCAGGAAAGCATCACCTTCATCATTAAGATTAAGTCCAATTTCGAATTGATTTTCAGATTCTCGATTTAAAACAGATCCATTTCTAAGAATCACTGCATTTGAATCCAGTCCAGATGTATTAAACCATACAGATACAGAACCTTCGTCAGTTATCTTTGTATAATTGGACATCAAACCGAATGCATAATTTTCCTGATCTGGACCATTAACAGTAATGGATTTTCCGATTAGCCCTTCTGAGCCGGTCGGCTCTTCATTTGGATCCCCATAATCATCAAACAACTCGACCGGGAAGGAATCAGATCCAGAATTAGATGCAGAACTACCATTAGATTCGTCGAATTTAATATGAGTCACCAAATCATCAGTCATCTTTGCATCGCTGCTGATCAAAGAGAGCTTTGCTTTTCCTGTTATAACGCTACCAGCATCATTAAATATGGCCAAATTGTAAAAGCCGACCTCATCTTCTGTGAGACCATTAATCGTTAATGTATCTGTAGTTGCCCCGGATACTTTTCCTCCATCTGGAATTGCAGACCCGTTCTTCAGCCACTGATAGGTAAGACCTTCACCTTTTGCTGAAACACTGAGTTTAGCGGCACTTCCATCCTGAGCCCAAGTGGGTTCAGGGTTCGCAACTATCGATGGAGGTTCAATTTCTAATGGAGGATTATTGAGTATAAGTTGAACTGCATTAACCGCAACTCCTCTATCGAATCCAGCAGTATTCGTCCCCCATGAGAAACGAACAACTCCCTCACTAGGCTGAACATTATCAAATCTCACAAAATTAGATAAAGAACGGCTGTTTGGGTCAGTACTAGTTCCCCTAAACCACCTTTGAATAGGATTATGTTGATCCGCATTCATTTGATCAGTGTATATTGTTTCAATCGACTCGCCATCGATATCTTCCAACTTGTAGAACTGATCCTGAAATTGAAGCGGAATACCTACAGTATAAACTATTAGGGTGTGTTTACCTTCAGGAACTTCCTGAAACTCAATATAAGACTCAGCGCCAGGATTACTATGAATTAGGCCATTAAGCATACGCTGAGTTGGATTAGCGTCTCCAGTTCCAGCTCCCCAATTTCCTGAAGAAGCAAAATCAATAGTGATCTCACTGTCATCTAATCCAAGAGCCTCTTCGCCAAGGCTGTTTACAAGTGGCTCCTCATTTTGCCCGTTATTATTTGTTATATTATTCCAATGAGCTTGCAACTGAACACCAGCTATATCGGTAGGATTCATTGCAGTCGGAGCGCCATTTGCACCACCACCATTGAATGTTAGACCAATACTTACAGGATGTTGAGCGGGATCATGTATTTCAGCAGCAACATCATTACTCATTTCACAACCGACAATCTGAACGGAGTAAATATCAGACACATTTTCCGAGGTTACAGGCCCCGTGGTGTATGATGTAGAAGTCGCACCAGAAATTGGCTCACCATTTTTGAACCATTGAAGAGGCCACGGACCATTAACCTCAACAAGGAAAGTAGCCGGTTCCCCACTAAGGACAACCGAGTTTACTGGCTGCCTTTTGAAAGCAGCAAGATCGCAATCAACTGTCGTTGTGGCAGCAAGAAATTCAACTTCAGCTATTTGCATACAACACCCACTGGGGCCTTGTGTATCAACAACTGTCCAACGATAACTAGTGTATGCCTTTTCATTTTTAAAATAGAACTCTTGGGTAGTAAATCTTTCCTGAATTGCAGGAATTTCATCGATTTGTACAATCTTAGTCCAATTAGCACCATCATCCCAACCAGACACTGTATCGTTAGTTCCCTCAATTAACACAACCTTCACATCCCTATCAGGAGCATCATTAGCAGTTTGCATTGAAATACCAGTAATTGTTGTTGCCCCAATACTTGGGGTAACAACGAATCCTGAAGGCTGACTATTTTTTCCGTCAAAGTTTAGATATTTAGTTGGTTGCCCATCAATTGCGTTGGCAACACCCTCGGAACCTGGACTATTAGATGAACTTGCAAAAACGGCATCACCAGGAGATGTAACATCCTTTGGAGCACTGCCTCCCAATAATTCCACTTCTGCAATCTGCATACAACACCCACTCGGTCCATGAGTGTCAACCACTACCCACCTGTAATGCTTAAAAGCCCAAAGATTTTCAAACATAAGCACCTGAGACTGAAATCTCCCTGAAAACTCAGGCACATTCAAAGTAGTTATTAATTTCCAGTTGTTTGAGTCAGAGTCATATTCGTTTACTACATCATCGTTTGAACCTTCTAGAGTAACAACCTTGGGATCTCTATCCGGTGCGTCATTGGCAGAAAGCATGTGAACACCGGTAACGACAGTTTTGCCTATCGATGGTGTCACTACAAAACCTGATGGCTGGCTATTCTTGCCATCAAAATTTAGATATTTTGTTGGTTGCCCGTCAATTGCATTTGCCACACCTTCTGAGCCTGGACTGTTTGAGGATGAAGCAATAACAACATCTCCCGGATTAGTAACATCAGACGGAGGAACTGTACCCAAAAGCTCAACTTCAGCAATTTGCATACAGCAGCCACTCGGTCCTTGAGTATCTAAAACCACCCAGCGATAGTGTTTGAAGGCTTTGTCGTTATCGAAAAATAATTCTTTTGTCTGAAAGCGACCAGTCCATGCGGGTATATCGTCTATCTGAGTAATCAGCTGCCAGTTGTTTGAATCAGAATCATATTCAGTAACGGATTCATCGTTGGAACCCTCAAGTATTATTGATTTTGGATCCCTATCAGGAGCATCATTAGCAGATTGCATTGATATTCCGGTAACGTAGGTCATACCTAGAGAAGGTGTGACAACAAAACCAGAAGGCTGGCTGTTTTTACCGTCAAAATTGAGATATTTTGTTGGCTGGCCGTCGATAGCGTTAGCAACTCCCTCTGAACCAGGGCTATTAGCTGAAGAAGCAATTAAAGAATCACCAGGTTGCGTGATATCAGAAGGCCCCGAGTAAACACCACCTAAGAAACCAACTTCAGCAATTTGCATACAGCAACCACTTGGGCCCTGTGTGTCGACCACCGTCCATCTGTAATGCAAATAACCTTTCTTATTTTCAAATGAAAATGTTTGGGTTGTAAATCTATCTTCGATAGCTGGTATGTCCTCTATTTCAGTTATGAGCTCCCAATTGCCGGCATCCCAAGCAGTTACTTCAGAATCATTTGAACCCTCCAATCTGACAAACTTAACATCCCGATCAGGAGCATCGTTTGCTGTTTGCATTGAAAGACCATTTACAAGGGTTTTACCAATTGAAGGGGTGACAATAAACCCTGATGGCTGGCTGTTTTTTCCATCAAAATTTAAATATTTTGTTGGCTTTCCATCAATTGCATTAGCAACTCCTTCAGATCCAGGACTATTTGCTGATGAAGCAATCACCGGATCCCCGGGTTGCACTACGCTTTGGGACAATGCAGCAGAAGCAAAAGTAAGAAGTGCTAAAGCTGAATATATGGTTTTTTTCATGTTCTAAAAAATAAGGCGGGCGAATCAAACAGCAATCTAAAGCCCAAAGCAATAATTTAATTTGAGTTTAAGAAAATTTTACTTTTATTGTCGTTTACAGAGAAAATCACGTCGGGGGTGTTGTCATTGTTGAAGTCACCTATTTCGACAACATTTTGCTCCCCTCCTAATTTTATGCCCGATCTTTTTACTTCTTTAAAATTTTTATTTTTATATGTCAGCATAACGCCGTTTGAAGCATTCAACAACTCATTTCCTGTTATGTTATTGTAATAGTTTTGCGCCAATATAATGTCTTGATTTGAATCTTTATTAAAATCTGAAATAACAACATCGTTAGTAGGGGCTAACTGAGCACAATTAGGTAATGTAGCCCTGATAAACTTTTTTCCTAAATTCAAGTATGCAGCGGACTCTAAAGTATGGACCTGCAGAATTTTAGCATTTTTGTTTCCCAAAACATCCGCCACGCTCGCAGAACTGTATTGATTAAAACTTTGAAAACGATCATACAAAAATGGCATAGATTTAACTAGATCATTAAACTGTCTAATAGGCATAAGAATTCCATTCTCAAAACTGCTTTCGATTAGTTCATATGAACCATCGTCATTAAAATCCCCATAAACAATTGAAAGTGGATTTTCCTCTGTAGCAATATATTTGGAATTAAGACCATAGTTACCTATGATAAAATCCATGAGTCCATCATTATTAATATCTCCGACTTTAAGGCAATTCCATAATCCTGAACCATTATCGATCCCCCTCTTCATTGATTCATTTGACAATCGGCCATTAATATTATTGAAAAATCTAACCGGCTGCCAATGCCCAGCAATAATCAATTCAGGATACCCATCACTTTCAAAATCATAGAACACTGCGGAATTTACTATTCCAGACGACGCTAATACATTCTGATTAGAAAGGTCCTGCGAAAATCCATTTTTGTTATTCAACAAAAATAACGAGTTCGATGACTCTGGATATTTAGAAGGAAATGCCCCCCCGCCAATAAAATAATCAATATCTCCATCATTATCAATATCAGCTCTCGCAAAAGATCCAACGGATTTAATTGGCAATATCATTGATATTTCAGTTGAGATAATATCTTTTTTCAAAGTATGCTTTTTGATAGAAACTACATCTGACTCAAAGCCTTTATTAATCGAATAAAATATATTTTTTTCATCGTTATGAAATAAAGTATTAATATCGTCGTCGAATTTATAATTATCTTTAATGGCCTGAAACCCGTCTGCCCCATTATTTAAGTAAACAGTTATATTACCCCCATTACTGCATCCAAAAATTATGTCGTCTAATTCGTCTTTGTTAATATCAACAACACTAACAGCTGGGCCAGTTTTACTTAATTTGAATGGCAGCAATGGCTGTAATGCTAAATCATCAAAATCATTTTCATGATGAACAAAATTTAGCATATTTTCATTATCTATAAATAAATCATTTATATTATTTTTTATTTGAACTGCACCTTCTCTGCTAGAATATTTTTCATCTATGGTATATTCGTAATTTGCTTTCACATTTTTTATAGTACTTAAATTGCCACTCTTCCATTGCACTTTGATGGTCAAGTCGGTATTTATTTTATTCAAACCAAATACTACTTTATCTTCAGAGTCAGAAAGATAACGTCCTCCAGACACAACCTCCTTAATCTGGTTAAAGCCGTCTGAGCTATGTAAGTATACTTTACTTCCAATGGCAGATGTATTTGGCTTTAAACCTTTTAATACAACAGCAATTCTGGGATTCCAAAAAGTGTTTTCATAAATAGCAGCATTTTCATTCATATTGTTAATAACAAGATCTAAATCTCCATCTAAATCAAAATCTCCAGTAGCTATCCCATGACGAATCCCTAGCTTTTCGGTTCCCCAAATCTTAGTCATATCCTCGAATTGTCCATTCTGATTATTCCTAAAAGCAATAACAGGCATTTTCAGATCTGGATATAACCTGTTATTTTCCATCATTTCTTTTGCAAATTCAATTTTTCTCCTTTCAGGTGATAAACTTTTATCGCTTGGTTTTTGTTTATTTTTAATCAATGAATTTACATCTAAATCTTGAATATCTTTAAAATGCCCTGCTGTAATTAACAAATCTTCATAGCCATCCAGATCTACATCTATAAACAACGGGGACCAAGACCATTCTGACGCTGAAAGGCCAACCATCTGAGAGACTTCAGCAAATGTTCCATCTCCATTATTTGATAAAAATGTATTCCTCATGACTTGTATAGGTTCATTTTCCTTTCTTAATGCATTATCACTTTTATTTTGAGCATGCATTTGTCTTTTTCTGTTTTTTAATTCACGACTTAACATATCAACAACAAAAACATCAATATCTCCATCGCGATCAAAATCAGAAAAATCTACTCCCATTGAACTAGCTGATATTTTTTTTAAAGAAGAGCTGTCAAGCAATTGAAATCTCCCACCAAGATTTAGCCAAAATCGATCTGGAGTCCAAAAATCGTTGCAAACATATAAATCTTGTAGCCCATCATTATTAACATCATGAAATGCGGCAGCCAAACCCCAATCAAGCGGAACTTTGTTTAGCTTATTTCCATTTGAATCAAGAAACATACCATCCGTCCAATTAACTTTATCGAATCTCATGTTAAATTTGTTTATAAACAAATAATCCTCGGCCCCATACTCTTTAATTACCCCATTTGACATAATCAATCTATCTTTGTATTTAGGCGGAATTATTATTTGCCCTTTTCTTCTAGCAAGTTTAACAGAACCCTCATCACGAATATCTCTGGAACGGTTATTTGACACATATATGTCTATGTAATTATCATTATTTATATCAGCTAGCGCAATAGTCATTGGAGAATAAATACCGTTTAATCCTGAATTTTCGGTTATATTTTTAAATTTCCCGTTTATATTAGATAAAAGTATTATGCCGTTTTCAATTGTGCCAATAATTAAATCCAACCAACCGTTACCATCTAAGTCAGCAAATACTGCACTTCTATGACCATATTTTAGATTTGGGAGAGCTTCTTCGCGAAAAGTAAATTCCCCTAAATTTTTAAATAATTTAGATTTACCATCAACTGAACACAAAAATATATCTGGCAAACCATCTTTGTTATAATCCCCAACAGCTACTCCAGCTCCGTTGTAAAGAGTTCTATTTAGTGATGCGGCCCACTCATCTACAGAATTCTTGAAAATTAAACCGCTTTTAGTTGGATCAATTAATTTAAACTTACCTGAAAGACTTGATTTGGTAATAGATAATTTTTTCTTAATGAAATTATTATTTTCGCATTTTGGATATGTGGTTGCATTATGGTTTATTATAAATATTAAAAATAAAATGAATATATTCCTCATGTCAAAAACCGTCCAGTCCTTTTATTTCTAAAACAACATTGTTGAATTCCGGTAAGTTCGTTGTAATTTTTAGTTGCTCTTCATAGGAATTACTGACTTTGTAACCTTCGGGTAAATATATTGAATAACTAATATATTTATTTGTTTTTTCAAGTTTTTCCAATATTAGCCCTTTTGCGGATAATTCAGTATTTAGAATATTAATTGGCTTTTGGAGATTTTCAAATGATAATTTAAAATATTTCCTCACCGGTTTAGACTGTATTCCTTTCTTTAAATAAATCCTGGATGGCGTGAAATAAATTGGTGGTTGTATATTAGAAACAGCTTTAATTTTATAAACCGGAAGTTTCGGGTAGTTTGTTTTAAAAGAAATATAACCTTCATTTTTCCCATAATTTAATGGAGGTACTGTTTTTACAAGAAGCTCATATTTATCATTAATTCTAACCAATTTTGGGCTGAATATTTTATTTTCACTAAAAACTCCGTCGAGAAGTAAATCCATATTAGATTCATTTTGTATGAAGACGGATAATGTTTGCGATAAATCTTTATTTTTTGATTTAGGAAAATAAATATAGCTAGGATCTATTTTTATCGGTGAAAAAACCTCTCCTTTCATACGAAGAATTATCCTTTTCATTGTATTCCCCACATATAGAGACAGTGTTCTCTCTGAAGGACCAGTCAATTCGAATGTTTCAAGCTTTACATTTAATTTTGAAGTTTTTCCTACTTCTATTATGAAAGTGGATTCCAAAATTTTTGTGCACGATTCACAAGACGGTACAACTTTAATTGGTATACTTGTATTCCCTATATTTGTCAGATCAAAACTTATTGGTACAGATGTACCGACTAAAACTTTACCAAAATTGACAGTATCATTTTCAATCTTTAGATCTCCAACAATTTTGCTTTTTGCCAAAATTGTATCTGAAAATATAATGATTACTAAAATCACACATAGGTTCCTTAGATTTTTGTGAACGGTCATTGATTTAATATTTTTTGTTTTTATATAATAATTAAAATTTTTAGTTCCCGAAAACTTTAACTAACATCTGATTCTTGGCCAAGTTTGATCGACAAAAAGTCTAGCATCGCAAAGACTAGACGATTTGCAAAATTTGCATTAACTGCAGTTGCCTTGCGCATGGCATCCACGCTCTGGACATATCGCCCATTAGCAAAATCGTCATGGCAATTTTCAATCATTAACTCAGTCGTCTCCATTGTAGTTTCTAGGTGAAACTGGAGTCCAATGACATTTTTGCCGAGTTGAAATGCCTGATTCTCACACCCCTCGCTCCTAGCCAAGCGTGACGCTCCGTCGGGTAAATCAAACGTATCCCCGTGCCAATGAAACGCCATCATCCTCTCCGGAAACGCGAACGAGTCCTCACCCCCATCGACCGCCTCAATTGGCAACCAGCCCACCTCCTTGAATTCGTTTGGAAAAATACGAGCGCCCATCACGTCAGCGATGAGTTGCGCCCCGAGACAAACCCCCAGCACAGCCACCCCTTGATCGATGGCCTCCCGCACAAACTTCTTTTCGGCGACCAGCCATGGATGCGTCGTCTCGTCCTGCACATTCATCGGACCGCCCATGATGATCACCAGGCCGATGCCACGGACATCCGGCAATTCGGCTGACTCGTAAAACCGGGTGTAATCCAACTCCGCATCACGGGAGTCAAACCACGAACCCATACACCCAATGCCTTCAAACGGCACGTGTTGTAAAATATGAACCCTCACCCCAGTACATCGTGGAGCACGTGACCGTGCACATTGGTCAGGCGGCGCTGGATGCCGTTATGGTAAAAACTGAGCTGTTCATGATCGAGGCCGAACAGGTGAAGCACCGTCGCGTGAAAGTCGTGCCAGCTCACCCGGTTTTCCACGGCACGATAGCCGATCTCGTCGGTGGCACCATAGGCCGTCCCGGCACGGACGCCGCCGCCGGCCATCCACACGGTGAACCCGGGGTGATTATGATCGCGCCCGTCCCCGAGCGTGTTGGCCGGGCTTTGGGTGAATGGCGTGCGACCAAACTCAGTGGTGAACGTCAAGAGCGTATCCTCCAGCATGCCACGCTGTTTCAAATCCTTCAGCAACGCGGCGACTGGTTGATCGATCCGGGCAGCCTCGCGCGTGTGGTTTGGCACCATTTTTTCGTGACCATCCCAACTCGTCCGCGGGTTGCCGCCAAGCGGTCCGCCGGAGTAAAGCTGCACAAACCGTACGCCACGCTCGAGCAACCGCCGTGCAAGGATGCAGTTGTGGGCGAAGTCCCCGGTTATTTTGCCCCCAAGCCCATAAAGGCGGGTGATGGATTCCGGTTCACTCGAGATGTCTGCGGCGTCCGGCACGGACAACTGCATCCGCGCCGCCAATTCGTAGCTGCGCATCCGGGCACTCAGCATGTCCTCCGCGCCGCCCAGACGAGCAAGCTGTTTGCCGTTGATCAAGCCAAGCAACTCCGCCCCCGCAGTCACCGCCGCATCGCCTGACTGCCCCGGCGGAAACAAATCCCGAACCGGTTGTGCGCCACCCTCGAATGCCACGCCCTGATGTGTCGCCGGCAAAAAACCGCTGGTCCAACTCGACGCCCCGCCGCTTGGTGCGCCGCGGCGATCCGGCAGCACAACAAACGCCGGCAGCGACTCGGTAACCGTGCCCAGCCCGTAACTCAGCCAACTGCCAAGCGACGGGAATCCGTTCACCGGAAAACCGCTGTTGTGCAAAAACAAGGCCGGCGTGTGGTTTCCAGTGTCCGCGTACATCGACCGGATGACCGTCAACTCGTCGGCGACACTGGCTAGATGTGGAAATAGTTCGGAAACCCATAGGCCGCTCTGTCCGTGCTGCCGGAACGCCCAGTCGTTTTTCCGGATACGACCGATCTTGCCGAAAAACGGGTCGATGTTTTTGACGCTCGGCGACTGGCCGTGGTGCCTGGCCAAGTCCGGCTTGTAGTCAAACGAATCGATCTGGCTCAGACCGCCCACGAGACAAATGTTGATGCCACGCCTAGCCCGCGGGACGCGATGCGGCTGCGCCCCGAGCAGGGTCGTCATCGCGGTCGCTCCCAGCCCCTGCACTGCCCAGTTGAAAAAACGGCGACGGCTGAGCTTGAGCGGAGCAGCAGGCCCATCCCGCCATTTTTGCGCTTGGTTGTGTCTGACCGCGTTCATTCGATGAAGACAAATTCCCCGCTGTTGAACAACACCCGGCCAAGCGCAGGCAATCCATGTTCCCATACTAACTCGACAGCCGCACGTGCCTCGTTTGCATCGGGCGAACGGCCAAGGCACAGCAGCCAGGCTCGTTCGACCTGAGCCGTCGTGTTTTTGCCAGCCTCCCGCTCCACCCGCTTGGCCAAGCGCTTGGCCAAGCGCCAAACGAACGGGCTATTACGAAGACTTAGAGCCTGCAACGGCGTGGTGGTCACTGCGCGGGCAGGCGTGGTGGTCGAGGGATCGGGGCAGTCAAACCCGTCCAGCAACGAGTCGCGCCCGCCGCGAGGCGAAAACCGATAGACGGTCCGCCGATCGAACTCCGGCCCCTCGCGGACGATCGGGTGATAGTAGCGGCCGGCATTGAAATGAATCTCCTTCACGTCCTCAAACCCTGGACCACCCTGCCTCGTATTGAGCGCATTGGACACGTACAACAATGAGTCGCGCAAAACCTCCCCCTCCACGCGGCGCGGACTGAATCGCCACAGCAGCAGATTGTCACGGTCCACCTGCAACGCAGCCGTGTTCGCGCGGGCCGACTGCCGGTAGGTTTCCGATGTCATAATTAGGCGGTGCAGTGCCTTCAGTTGATAGCCGTTGTCGCGAAACCACCCGGCCAGCCAGTCGAGCAACTCGGGGTGGCTAGGACGGGTTCCGGTTGCTCCAAAATCGCTTGGCGTGCTCACCAGTCCACGCCCGAAATGCCAATGCCAAACCCGGTTGACGATGACCCGGTTGAATAGCGGATTGTCGCGGTGCGTGATCCAGCCGGCCATCGCGCGGCGCCGCTCGGCATCCGGGGTGGCGGAGGTCAGCTTGAGATCGGGCCGTATGCCGCGCACAGCCGACACCGCACCGGGCGGCACCTCGTCTCCCAGCGTGCCAGCATTGCCCCGCAGATGCACCCGCATGACCGCCGGTTTGCCGGCCTTCGCCGTAAACATCTTTTTGGGATTGGCTCCGTTGATGTTTCGCTCGCCATGGCGCACGCCGGTGAAGGCTGCCGCGAATGAATAGTATTCCTCCGTCGAGATCGGATCGACCTTGTGATCGTGGCAACGCGCGCACTGGATCGTCAGTCCGAGAAACGACTGACCCACCACGCCCATCATCTCGCCCAGCTCATCCGCGCGCGCCTGCTGCTTGAGCACGAAGTTTGCCGGCAGCACGGTGTTGTGCATTCCCGCAACGAGGAAGCCAACCGCCGCCGCACCTTCCGCCCCCGGCCGGAGCACGTCGCCCACCAACTGCATCCGCGCAAACTCGTCGTACGGCATGTCGGCATTGAAGGCATCGATCACCCAGTCCCGATACGGCCAGGCGTTTCGCCTTGGCTCGTTGTACTCAAAGCCGTTGCTCTCGCCGTACCGCGCAACATCCAGCCAATGCCGCGCCCAGCGTTCGCCGTACAGCGGTGAGGCCAGCAGTTCGTCCACCAACTTGAGGTATGCCTCCCCGGTTGGATTTTGCTCGAACGACCGGATCACCTCCGGCTCAGGAGGCAGGCCAATGAGATTGAAATGCACTCGCCGAACCAGCGCTCCGGGAGTGGCCGTTCCGTTTTGAACCAGGCCAGCCTTGGCCAAGCGCTGACGGACGAAACCATCAATGAGATGCCCCTCCCCGACTGGCACTGCCACTTCGCGGAGCGGCTCAAAGGCCCACTTGGCCGGCATCTCCACTGCCCACGACGTAACGCCCTGCGCAAGGCAGGCCAGCGTCATCGACAGCAGAATAAACGATTTCATGCAGAGGCGCATCCTCCAACCCCAGCCGCGCTTGGCCAAGCGCTATTTTTGCGCAGCGTCCTTCACCCACTCATCGTGGAGCGTCCGCAACCGGACGACAACCCCGGGCCGGTCCTTCGCGTGATTCGTCACCTCCGGCTTGGCGTCCGCAAGGTTGTGCAAGGTCACGCTTAGGTTTCGGGTGTTCCCGATCAGTTTCCAGTCACCCTCGCGTACGGCCCATTTGTTACCCCACGCGAAGTGCAGCGTCTGGTAACTCGACTTCGCATCGGGCGACTCAATGATGGGTCGAAGATTGTGCCCGTCCAACTTGGGGGCATCTGCCGGTTGATTCACCCCGCACAAATCCAGCACGGTGGGAAACCAATCCATCGCCGTGATCACCTGCCCTCGCATCTCTCCCTTTGGCAGCTTGGCCGGGTAGCTGATGATCGCCGGCACCCGAATGCCGCCCTCGAGGAACGTACCCTTTTGCCCGATCCATTTGCCGGTGGCTCCGCCGCCGCTCGCGCCGTAAAAATGATCCTTCGGATAACCGCTTTTGTGTTTGTCCACGCGAATACGATTGCCGGTTTCCTCCGAGTGCCCGTTGTCGCTCATGAAAATGACAATCGTGTTTTCGCGCAGCCCGTTTTTCTCCAACCGATCGATCACCTGCCCAATGTAATAATCGGTGGTGGTCATGATGGCGCCGTACGATCGGCGCGCGGGATCCTTCATGTCCTTGTACAACGCCTCGTGTCGCCGAAGGGCCTGCTCCGGGTAGTGCGGTATGTTGAACGGCACGTAGAGAAAAAACGGACGCTCCTTGTTTCTGTCGATAAACTTCAGTGCACGCTTCACCATCAATTCGGGAAAATAAAGTCCGGGCGCCCTCACCGGGGTGGTTCCCTCGTACAAATCGTGGAACCCGGTGCCATGCAGAAAGTAATGGTTGTAGTTGTCGATGAACCCATCGCGGATGCCAAAGAATTCATCGAAGCCCTGCTTCGTCGGGCCGTAGTCCCGATGCGCGCCGAGGTGCCACTTGCCGTAGAGGGCAGTGCGGTAGCCAGCCGGCTTCAGTGCCTCGGCCAGCGTCACCTCCTCCAGCGCCATGTTGATGCCCTTGGCAGAGTTCATGTCGCCCTGCGTCCAATGCACCACCCCGCCCCGCTGCGGATGCCGCCCGGTCAACAACGCCGCCCGTGCCGGGCAACAAACTGTATGTGCGTAAGCCTGTGTGAACCGGACACCAGTCTCCGCCAGCTTGTCGATGTTCGGGGTGATCAGGTCGGTCGAGCCGTAGCAGTTGGCGTCTATCGTGCCCTGATCGTCGGTAAAGAGAATCACCACATTGGGCTTGGCCGCTTGGCCAAGCGGTATCAGGCCAAGCGCAATTAGAAACAGGAAGAGGCGTTTCACGCAGCGAGCATCCCGAAGACAATCGACGGCGTCAATCGTGGACAACTCTCCGAGTTAAATCCGAAACCCTAAATTCGAAATTCTAAACAAATTCGAATTTCGAAAATTAAAAGCACCCTCTGCGGTCCTCTGCGCCTCTGCGTGCTCTGCGTTTAAAAACCGCGCACGGCGGCGTATGCTCCCGCGAAAAATCCAGAAACTAATAAAACAGGACGCAGATAAACGCTGATTTTCAGGATAAAGTTGATTTGTGAAAATCCGTGAAATCTGTGTCTCTCCATGATTCGCCGAATCCGTATGTCCACCCGAGGACGGCTGGGACAGCCGTCCCTACCTCGCTTGGCTGCTCAATCTCGAATTGATTGGCCGGCGATGGTGCGATAAAGAGGGGCATGCCTTTTTGCAAAGCAATGCTCACTATTCTTGTCCTGGCGACCGGTTTGGCCAAGCCGCTAGCGTTGGATCGGCCCAATGTCATTTACATACTCGCCGACGATCTCGGCTACGGCGACCTCTCCCACGCGGGCGGCAAGGCGCCGACGCCGCACTGCGATCGCCTGGCCAGGGAGGGCATGCGGTTCACCGACTCGCACACGACCTCGTCGGTGTGCACGCCCACCCGATACGGCATTGTCACCGGCCGCTATAATTGGCGGACACACCTCAAGAGCGGTGTGCTTTGGGGCCTGTCGGAGCCGCTGATCCCGGAAGACAGATTGACGGTCGCGAAATTCCTGCAACAAAACCATTACCACACTGCGGTGGTCGGCAAATGGCACCTTGGCCTTGGCTGGCAGATGCTGCCCAACGGCGAAAAGCGCCAGGCCAAAACCGGCCCGACCAAGGGCGACGGCTGGCAGATTGACTACGGCAAAAAGGTCGATGGCGGCCCGCTGGCGATCGGCTTCGACGAGTCGTTCATCATCCCGGCTTCGCTCGACATGTATCCGTACGTCTATTTGAAAAACGACAAGCCGACCGAGTGGGCCACGGTGACCAAGGCGTTCCACCGACCGGGGCCAAGCGGCGAAAAATTCGAGGCGATCGACTGCCTGCGGGATTTCGCCCGCGAAGCCAGCCAGTACATCGACGCCCGCGCCAAGGCCAAGGGCAAACCGTTTTTCCTCTACCTGCCGCTCACCAGTCCGCACACGCCGATCGTCCCGGCCAAGCGTTGGCAGGGTAAATCCGGTCTTGGCTCATACGGCGATTTCCTGATGGAGACCGACTGGGTCGTCGGAGAGGTGCTCAAGGCGCTCGACCGCAACAAGCTGGTGGAAAACACGATGATCATATTCACCGCTGACAACGGCTGCTCACCTCAGGCCAAGATCCCGAGCCTCATCAAGCAGGGCCACAAGCCCAACGCCGATTGGCGCGGTCACAAGGCCGACATATTCGAGGGCGGCCACCGCACGCCGTTCCTCGTCCGCTGGCCGGCCAAGGTCAAGCCCGGCACCGTTTCCACCCAGACCATCTGCACCACCGACCTGTTCGCCACGCTCGACGACATCATTGGCAACCGCAAAAAACTTCCGGACAACGCCGCCGAGGATTCGTTCTCGTTTCTGCCGGCGCTGCTTGGCCAAGCGGATGCCCGGGCGCGGCCGTTCACCATCCACCACTCCATCAACGGCTCGTTCGCCATCCGGCGTGGCAAATGGAAACTCACCCTCTGCCCCGGTTCCGGCGGCTGGAGCGCTCCCCGCCCAAACAACGCCAAAAAAAATCCGGAACTGCCACTGGTTCAACTGCACGATCTGGAAAGCGATCCTGCGGAGAAAAACAATCTGCAGGCCAAGCACCCGAAATTGGTGGTCGAGTTGGTTGACACTATGGCCAAGGCGATCAAAAACGGCCGCACCACACCCGGCCCCAATCAGGCCAACGAGGGTCACCCCAAGACATTCGACAAGCGCCTGCTGGCCAAATACCCGGTGTTGGCCGAGTAAATCCGCTTGGCCAACCTGCAAAGATCCTTCGCCCCCACCGCCCCGTCGGGACTTGATGTAGCAACCCGTTTCGCGGAAGGTTCGGGCGATGAAATCGTCTCTTCTTCGGGCCACGATCCTGTTGTCTGCCTTTGTCCTAAGCCGCCTTACCGTCAGTGCCGCCGAACCGCTCCGCGCGCTGATCATCACCGGCGGCTGCTGCCACGACTACGGCAACCAGTCCGGCATCATCGCCAAGGGTGTCTCCGCTCGAGCGAACATCACCTTCGACGTCAAATACCAGGGCGGTACCGACCGAAACGTAAAGATTCCCGTCTACGAAAAGAAGGACTGGGCCAAGGCGTACGACATCATCATTCACAACGAATGTTTCGGCGGCGTGACCGATGTCGACTGGGTCGAGAATATCGCCAAGACACACCGCGACACCGGCATCGCCGCGGCGGTCATCCACTGTTCGATGCACAGCTACCGCAACGCCAAGACGGACGAGTGGCGCAAACTGCTCGGCGTTTCCTCCTACAGCCACGAGGGGCACCGCGCTGTCACGGTCGAAAACCTCTCGCCCAAGCACCCCATCATGAAAACCTTCCCTGCCAAGTGGGAAACCCCGAAGGGCGAACTGTACAAGATCGAGAAAATCTGGCCCAACACCAAGCGGCTTGGCCAAGCTTATGGCAAAGACACCAAGAAG
>CEUG01058752.1_pt1 | contig 18080 bp, 23 predicted proteins | sample 531421 | NCBI WGS metagenome assembly CEUG01 (sample SAMEA2622901, study PRJEB7988) | marine metagenome | biome: marine biome (ENVO:00000447); feature: surface water layer (ENVO:00002042); material: "saline water (ENVO:00002010), including plankton (ENVO:xxxxxxxx)" | depth 5 m | reverse complement strand
ACAGCAATCATGGAAGATAATGCAGGTGTTAATGCAGATAACATTGCTTATGTAACAAACGCAAAAGTAATGGGTGCATTGAAGAAACTAAGAGCAGGTGGTTCTACAACTGGTGATGGTGCATTCTTATACAATGCAGACCTATCAGCTATCGGTAGAGGTGCTACTCCTGGTGTTCTTAATGGATATCCAGTAGCAATGACAAACCAAGTTCCAAGCAACCTTACAAAAGGTTCTAGTTCTGGTGTTTGTTCTGCTGTTGTTATGGGAGACTTCTCACAGGCAATTCTTGGATTGTTCGGTGGTGGTATCGAAGTAACAGTTGGTGAGGATAGTGATGACTTCAGCAAGAACTTAACTTCTGTAAAAGCTGTAGTTGCATTTGATGTTGCCATACGTCATGCACAGTCATTTGCTGCTATAAAAGATGTGACAACTGCATAAATATGTCAATATGGGGGTATATATTTACCCCCTTTTTATTAATTATGAAAATTAAATGTTTAGCAAACGTAGGAGCGAGTGGAGCTAGTTTAGAAGCTGGTAAAACTTATGATGTGTCTAATTCTGATGGTGATTTACTAATTAGAATAGGAAAAGCAGAAAAGGCAATTGAACAAAAACCAAAAAAAACAAAGGTAAAAAATGCCAATAATTGAAGATAAGGAAACATTAAGAATATATTTACAAGATGGTAAAACTTGTACTATTGAGAATGGAATTGTATTTCCTGGGCATTTAGACACTGCTGATGATGTAATAGCAGGTGGAACAGCAATAAGCACTGAATATATTCTTACAGCAGTTACAGAAGATGTATCTGCACTATCTAGAGGTTCTACAATAACGGTTGATTCTGTTAAATATACTGTTCGAGAGAATCTATTAACAGATGATGGATCTTTTTCACAAGTTTTGCTGAGTAAGACATAATGGCAGATTCATTAAGAGAACAGATATTAGCAAGAATGAAAACAAATCTTGATGCAATATCTAATGCTACTGTCTATAGATCAAGAGTAGAGCCTCTCAGTCGTGGTGAAGCACCAGCGATAATAATAGAACCGATATCAGATCAACCTACAGATACTAACTTCTTTGATAAATTAGATTGGTCTATGCGTGTCAGAGTATCAACGATTGTTAGAGCTTCTTTACCTGATGATGAATCAGACATATATTCACAACAAGTACACTTAAAACTAATGGCTGACCAAACTGTAAATGGGTATGCTTTGGATTTAACGCCAGATCGTACTGACTTTAACTTAGTTGAAGCTGACCTACCTCTTGGTATAGTAAGTCAAGACTTCTTAGTTCGATATAGAACAAGTCGTACTGATTTAACTTCATCTTAAGATTATGGCTAAAATTAGTAAAGAAGTTCCAAATCCAGGTACAGGTGGAACATATATGTTCGATCCTGAAACTGGGGAAACTACACTAGTACCAGAAACCGATTCCTCTAACGACAATGGCTCTAACAAGAACGACAAAACTACTAGCAAAGATTGAATCATCATATGGGAGTAATTCAACTCCTGTTGCTGGATCAAATGCTATACAGGTTACTGACATAGAAGTAACACCAATAGAATCTGACAACGTACAGGCTACTGCCTTTCAAGGTTTTATTGGAAACAGTACAAGACCTACATTGCTCGCAAACAAAAGAGTTGCAGTATCATTTGGTGCTGAACTTTCTGGCAGTGGTGCAGCAGGTACGGCAAGTGCGCTTTCTCCTTTGCTGAAAAGTTGTGGTTTATCTGAAACAATTGTAGGTTCTACCAGTGTTACTTATGCACCTGTCAGTGCTTCTTTTTCTAGTTGTACAATTCTTTGCTTTTATGGTGCTACAAGACATTTAATAACAGGATGCAGAGGAACAGCGACTATAACAATGGCAGCAGGTTCATTTGCACAGATTAATTTTGAATTTACTGGTATTTATAACAGCCCTGATAGCACAGCAATGTCTGGTACATTCACTGTTGCAAACCAAGCTGCTGCGATAGAGGTAAATGATACTAACGTCACTACTGCAACATTTCATGGTGCAACTTCACAGAGGTTAGAATCCTTTGACCTTGCATTAAACAATGAGGTTGTTTACAAAGAAACTGCATCTAGCAAGGAAGTATTGATAACAAATCGTGCGCCTGGGGGTACTGCTGTTCTAGAAGAACCAGTAAGAGCAACAACAGATTATTTTAGTAAGGCAGAAACTGCTGCAACAGGTAATAGTTCTATTGTTCTTGGATCTAGTGCAGGTAATATTGTTACTGTTAATGTTCCTCAGACTGATATAACAGGTGTTAGTCGTGGTGATACAAATGGTGTTAATTCATTAAACCTACCGTACTTGGCATTACCAACAACAGCAGGTAATAATGAGTTAAGTATTGTTATGACTTAATTTATGGCACTTGTTTTTAAAAAAATCGCTGAGTATGAATGGCAGGTAAAAGTTAAAACACCATATAAAGGTAAATTTAAAGAGGAAAGTTTTACTGCTAAATTTAAAAATGTTGGCAGAAAAAACTTTAATGAACTTATAGATGGTGGTGATGATCACTTTGTAAAAACTGTTCTACTCGGCTGGTCTGGTATTAAAGACGAGGATGGTAATGAGGTTGAATTTAATGATGAAAACTTTGAGGCGATATTAGATAACGTATATATTGTTCAAGCCGTTATTGCTGCCTATGGTGAAAGCATGCAGGGAGCATTGGCAAAAAACTAGAAAGGGCTGCTGAGTATTGGGTGAAGGGTGATGTTATAGATGAAAGTGCAGAAGCTTTAGCAGCCTTTGGTGCTACGCCAGAACAGATAGCAGATATGGTTAGTCCTGTTAATAATGATGTTGTTATATGGATAGAAAATAAGGAAATTGTAGAAATGTTTTTTAGATTAACAACACAATGGTATGTCAGTATGGCAGGTTTATCTGGTATTAACTATTCATCTTACGAATATCTGTGTAAACTATATTCAGTAGAAGATCCTGTCTCTATGTTTGAAGGAATACAGACAATGGAATATGCTGCACTTAGAATGATGCAAAAGGATAAGAAATAATGGCTGATCAAAAAACACAATTAGACGTAATATTAAATGTTAAAGGTGTAAAAGAACTTCGTGGTTTAACAAATTCATTACAAGGACTAAAAAATAATGCAAAAAATGCTGGATTAGATACTAAAAAATTTACACAAGAATTAAGAAAACTACAAAGTGAGGGTGTTAATTCAATAAATAGAACTAGAGCTTTATCAAATACTTATAAAGAATTAGCAAATAGTGTTGATATAACTTCTAGAGAATTTAAAGAAGCAACTAGAGAAGCTAGAAGATTGGATAGAGAGTTAGCAAAAATGGAAAGAAGAAAAACTACTGGAGGACGAGCAAGAGGATTAGCAAGAGGATTAGGAGCAGTCGCAGCAGGTGGTGTTTTTGGAGGGGTAGAGGGTCTAGTTGGAGGAGGTATAGGTTTAGCTGTTACTGGAAATGCCTTTGGAGCAGCAGCAGGTGCAGCTATTGGTGCGCAAGTTGGTCAACTGCGTAAATCTATTGGTGAGATTGGTGTATACACTGCGTCTTTAAAACAACAGAAATTTGCATTAGCTTTAGTTGTAAAAGACACTGAAAAATTTAATAAAGCACAAGAATTTCTTGCTAAGACTAGTGAAAAATTAGCAATACCACAAGATGTCATAGTAAGACAATTTACGTCCTTAACAGCATCAGTCGTTGGTGCAGGTAAATCAGTAGAAGATGCACAAGAGGTATTTTTATCAATCGCTTCTGGTATTAGAGGTACTGGTGGATCATTAGAAGATATGCGGGCAGCTATGGTTGCTACAAGTCAGGTATTTAGTAAGGGTAAGGTATCGGCCGAAGAGCTTAGACAACAGCTTGGTGAAAGACTCCCAGGATCTTTTACATTATTCGCAGCATCAATGGATAAAACACCTAGACAATTAGATAAAGCATTAGAGCAAGGTAAGGTTACATTAGATGATTTTATGGGTTTTGCAAAACATCTTTTTGCTAATTATGGAAAAAATGCAGAAATTTTAGCATCATCTCCAGCAGCAGCAGGTGATAGATTAGCAACAGAATTTAGTAAGTTCAAAGAAAACTTTGGTGGATTGTTTGCAAATATAGGTGCAGGTTTTCAAGATACAACAACTAAAATTATTGGTTTTTTAAATGATAATGAGAAAGCTATAAAAAAATTCATAACTGGTTTTGTTAATAATCTTGGTGGAATAAAACGTGTATTAACGAAAGTTGCAACTGATATAGCAAATATTGTTAGTGGTATATTTAAATCTTTTACAACAGTAGTTACGAAGATATTTAATAAGGTGGCTGAAATGATCAATAAACTTATAGAAGCATTAGGTGACACATTAGAAGGTTTTAAAAAAATACCTGTTTTAGGACAATTTATTGAAAATATTCAAACAACATCATTTATACCAACAATTGATCCAGATACTAAAAAAACAATAAATAATGCATTGCAACCTGCTGTAGATTATAAAGATGAATTAGAAAAAATATTTAAACAATCAGGTAAAACTGTAGAGGAAGTTTTTGGTTCACCAGAATTTGATGCAGCAGTAGAAAAAATTATAAAACAAAAACAAGCTACAGAAGAACTTAATGCTGCTACTAAAGATTTAGGTAAAACAACTTCAAAGGTATTTGATGGTATGAAAGGTGGTGCGCAAGACTATCTAAACTCAATAAAAGAGGTAGGCAAACAAATACAAGATGCTTTTGTTAGTGCATTTAAAGGGATGGAGGATGCTTTTGTAAATTTTGTAATGACAGGAAAATTAAATTTTAAAGATTTAGCACGTTCAATAATTGCAGATATAACAAGAATAGTAGTCAGACAAAAACTTATGACTCCATTATTAGGTGGTATTAATAGTTTATTTGGTTTAGATCTAAAGCTGAATGCAAAAGGAAACGCATTTGGAGCAAATGCAATTATTCCTTACGCAAAAGGTGGCGTAGTTTCACAACCTCAACTTTTTAAATTTTCTACAGGAGGCTCTGGAAAACTAGGAATTATGGGCGAGGGTGGCGCACCAGAGGCAATACTACCTTTAAAACGTGGTCGTTCTGGTAATCTAGGTGTTGAGTCATCAGGTACCTCAACTAATATTGTTGTAAACGTAGATGCATCAGGTTCTTCTGTAGAAGGTAGTAATGAAAATGCAAATCAATTTGGTGAGCAACTTGCATCTGCAATACAAGCTGTAATTATAAATGAAAAACGATCAGGAGGTTTACTAAATTAATGGCAACTTTTCCATCGACACCAGAGGCATCTTTCCCTATAAAAAAAATAAAAGAAAATAAAACTAATACAGTTCAATTTGGTGATGGGTTTGAACAAAGATTAACAGAAGGATTAAATCAGAATAAATTAAAATATAGTTTATCTTGGCAAAATATTACTTTATCAGAAGCAGATACATTTATATCTTTTTTAGATGCAAGAGTCAATGATCAAGAAAGTTTTGATTATACCCCACCTGGCGAAACATCATCATTTAAATTTGTTGCAGAATCTGGATATAGCAAAGATATTGTAAATGCAGATAGAGCAACTGTTCGTGCAGTTTTTAATCAGGTATTTGAATCATAATGGCAATTCCTTTTGTTGAGCTAAATAAAATAAATCCAAGTTCTATTATCGAGTTATTTGAACTTGAACTGACTGTTGGTACACACATAGTTGCTGGCAATCCACAAAGCTTGCCTACTGTGTATAGATTTCATGCTGGTGCAAATCTAAACAATTTTGGTGAAGTAATATTTCAATCAAATTCTTATCAAAGAGTAGCGGTACAAATAGAAGGTTTCGAAAAGAAAAGCACAGGCACTATCTCAAGACCAACAATTACTTTTTCTAATTTAGGTGGTATAGTTCAAAATTCATCAACAGGTTTAGTTATAACAATGAGTGATTTTTTAAATAGTGTGAATCAAGTTACCCCACATAATGATTTGATAGGTGCAAAGCTTACTAGAAAAATGCCGCTTGCTTCTGCCTTAGACAACTCAAATTTCTCATCTGGTTCTAATCCGTTTGGCACTCCAAGTTCTGATAGATTGCGTGATGAAATATATGTAATTGATAGAAAAGCTGTTGAAAATAGGCAAGTTGTACAATTTGAACTTACTGCTGCAAACGACTTGGAAAATAGGGAAATACCTCAGAGAGTAGTCACCAGAGATTTATTCCCTGCTGTTGGAACATTTGTCTAATGACAGAATATAAATGGGCTACAGATGCTTTTGAACACGCTTTAGAGTGTGATAAAGAGGAATCATGTGGATTAATAATTGATATAGATGGTATTGAAACCTATTGGAAATGTAAAAATATATCAGGTACATATAAAGAGAAGTCATTTGTTATAGACCCTTTAGATTATGCAAGTGGTGAAGATCAAGGAGAAGTTCTTGGTATCGTGCATAGCCATCCTGATGGAGAAATGGCCTTTAGTCATGCTGATAAAATAAGCTGTAAGTTTAATGATTTACCTTTTTATCTTGTTGAACCAAAAACAGAGTCTATTATTGTTTTATATCCTTCTGAAATAAATGATTAAATTAACTATTTATGGCAGACTAAGAAAGTTTATAGGGCAATCTACATTTGAAATAAATGCGAGAAGTCCTAAAGAAGCATTTAGTTTTTTGATTAATAATTTTAAAGGTGTAGGAGAACATATAAAAGAGCAAGAATATTGTGTTATGGCTGGTAATGTAAAAATTACTGAAGATTTATTAGATATGCAGACAGAAAGTGAAATAAAAATCATACCAGTTGTACATGGTGAAATATTTTTCCTTGCTGCTGGCGCATTATTTACAGCATTAGGATCAGGAACTACTATCTTAGGGTTGACTATAGGATCTTTAGTACAACCACTATTTACAGTTATTGGTGTAAGTATGCTCAGTAATGGTATACAAGAATTATTTGCACCAGATCCAAAACCATTAAATGTTGACAGACAAGAAGATCCACAAGATCCAAGTTTTGTTTTCACAGGTCTTTTAAATAATTCAAAACAAGGTGTACCGATTAATATAATTTATGGAGAAACTTTAGTAGGTAGTACAGTTGTGAGTTCTTCTGTTGATACTTTTCAAGTTGTTAATGAGTAAATATGGTTTTTTTAAATAGACAAATTGTTGATGCTTTACTTGGCAACGATAAACTAAAATCTATTGATTTTGGTACTGTTGTTGACGCAATAGGAGAAGGACAGATTGAAGGATCTGCGACAGCAAGTAGAGCAAGAATTACAGATAAAACAAGCACAGCTTTCAAAAATGCTTTTCTTAAAGATTTGTTTTTAAATAAAACTGCTGTGTTACAGGGTGACGCAAGTAATACAAGTCCTATAGACTCAGATTTTAATTATCCGAAAGATAGACTTACTTTTGAGTTTCAAGATGGAACTGCTAACAATGAAGTTTTGTTTGCAGCACAACAACAATCAAGTGAAGTTATAACAGGTGATAAAGGGCAAGAATGTAGCTTTCCAGTAGGAGGATCGGCAACGCCAAGATCAGGTACTATCACAAATTCATCTATTGACACTGTTCAAGTTAAGGTAAAATTTGATCAATTTTTTAAACTTAATACAGAAAATGGTAATAGAGAATCTACAAGCGTCAGAGTTTTAATAAAAGTCAATCCAAACAATGCTTCACAAGCAACAGTTATTGATGAAACAATTACTGGCAAAAGTTTTAACCCTTATTCAAGAGATTTTGGTATAAATTTAAAAGATTTTCCAAATTTTAATGCAACAAATTTTTTTCCTGTTGTAGTAAGTGTTGAAAGAGCAAATGATGTTGGTGACGAAAATACATTTAATACAATGCGTTTAGCAGAAATAAGGCAAATTATTAGAGAGCAGAATAACTATCCTAATATTGCATATTCCTCTCTTAGATTTTCTTCAGAATTATTTACCTCTGCCCCAAATCGAATTTTTAGAGTAAGAGGGAAACTTGTAAAAATACCTCATAATGCCACTGTTGATTATACAAATGGTCGGTTAACATATTCTGGAACTTTTAATGGGTCGTTTAAAACAGATAAAGAATGGACAAGTGACCCTGCTTTTGTTTTATATGATCTTTTAACAGATAGCGTTAGTGGTTGTTCAATACCAGAGTCAGAGTTAGACGTTTTTTCTTTTTTTGGTGTTAGTAAATATTGTAGTCAATTAGTAGATGATGGAAATGGTGGTCAAGAACCTAGATTCTCTATAAATGCAAATATTAATAATAGACGTGATGCAATGGCAGTAATTAAAGATATTTGCTCTGTAATGAGAGCAATACCTTACTACGAAGAGGGAACTATAAAAATTTCTCAGGACGCACCAAAAGATATTGATAATCCAAGTTCTGTAAGTTTTGATTATGTTTTCAATAACGCTAATGTGGTAAATGGCGAATTTGTATATTCTGGCAGTTCATCAAAAACTAGATTTAACGTAATTAATGTTTCATATTTTGATTTAGAAACACAAGAAATAGATTATGTGACTGTAAAAGATAGTACTGCACAACAAAAATATGGAACACAGACAAAAACAATTAATACTTTTGGTACGACCTCTAGAGGTATGGCACAAAGAGTTGGAAAATGGTTTTTACAAACACAACAAAATCAAACAGAAACTTGTACTTTTGAAACTAATATTGCGTCTGGATCTGTTATAAGGATTGGAGATATTATTGGTATTGCAGACAGGGTTAAGGCTGCTACAAGAAGGGGAGGCTTAGTTAAAACAGCTTCAGTTAGTCAAGTAACACTTGATGATGTAACACAGACTAATTTACCAGATATAAGTGATAGTCCAACTATAAGCTGTATGTTGTCAGATGGCACAGTAGAAACAAAAAACATTTCATCCTATACAAGTGGAAATCTTGTAAATGTATCTTCTAACTTTTCATCAGCCCCAGTACAAAACAGTCCATATATTTTAGAATCTGCAACTCTTTCAGCACAATCTTTCAGAGTTGTAAATATAAAAGAAAACAAACAAAAAAGTTTTTCAATTACAGCAGTAATTCATAATCCTAATAAATATGCAGCGATTGAAGATGGTGAGCAATTACCAGTAAAAAATATTAATTTATTAACTTCTCTTTTACCATCACCACAAATAATTAACGGATCAGATGGTACAAAAGCAATAGAAGAAAAAATTGTTTTAAATAATAATAGACCTGTTCCAAAGCTTTTTATTGATTGGGAATCTGTAGATGGTGCTTCTGGGTATCAATTAATTTTTACTAAAGATAATGAAAATCCAGTTGTAGTTAACACACAACAATCAGAGCATGAAATTTTACCATCTGAGGCTGGAACTTATTTTATTCAAATATTTACAATAAACAGTAATGGAGAAAGAAGTGCAAGTCCTACAGAAGTAAGCATTGATACTTTAGGATTGACGGCTGTCCCCGAAAATCCAACAAATTTTGAGATTGAGCCATTAAATAATTCACAAGTTAAGTTAACATGGACAAAAACTACTTCTTTAGACGTAGAATTTGGAGGAAGATGTATTATTAGGCATACTCCGAATGTTTTAGGGTCAGCAAGTTTTTCCAACTCTACTGACTTAAATGAAAACATAAATGGATCTACAAATGAAGCAATTCTTCCAGCTTTGACAGGCACTTATTTATTAAAGTTTGCTGATCTAGGTGGAAGGGTATCAGAAACAGAGGCAAAAGTGGAATTAAATTTGCCTGAAATGTCGGATGAATTATTAGTAAAAAGTCAAAGAGAACAATCATCATTTAGCGGTACAAAAACAAATTTATCTGTTGTGTCAGGTTCTTTACAACTTACTGATCCTTCAGCGAATCTTACTGGTACATACAATTTTGCCTCAGTTTTAGATTTGGGATCAGTTTTTACAAATATTAGATTAAAAAGACATATAAAAAGCGAAGGATTTTTTATATCAAACCAGTTTGATTCTATTCCTGATTTTGATGCAAGATTAAGTGTTGATGGATCTGGCAGTGACCGTTTAAAAAGTAAATTACAAGTTCAAACATCACAAGATAATTTAAGTTTTACAACGGTGCAAAATTTAACTAATGGTTCATTTAGTGCAAGAGCTTTTAAATTTACAAGTAATTTAATATCAGTAGATATAAATGAAAATATAAAATTTACAGAATTAGGTTTTGACGCTTTTTTACCATCAAGAACAGAAAACAAATATCAATCAAGTGGAAATATTATTTCTACACCTTTACAATCAGGAACAAGCGCAAGCGGTTTAGCAATTGTATTTGCTAAGCCATTTTTTACAGGAACAAGTGATATTGGTGGCTCAACTTCAGCTTTTCTTCCCTCTATATCTATAGCTCCAGAGGATTTGCCAAGCGGTGCATTTTTTCTTTTAAGTTCTATAAGTGGTGCAGGGTTTACAATAGTTTTTAAGAACGCATCAAATGCAGTCATAGATGTGAAATTTACGTTTCAAGCGTTAGGATATGGAAAAGGTGCATAACAAATGACAAGAGTAAATTCTACTGGCAAGGAATCTTCAAGTAATTTTTCACCTGATAATGGTACTGGATTAGCTGTAAGAACAGCAATAAAAGATATCTTTGAATCACTAAGAACAGTCAATAGTGCTGCAGGTGATCCTTCAGGTGCAGCAAATTTAGCAGCTTATCAATTACATATTGATAGTGATACAGATACTTTAAAAATAAGAAATGGTGCTAATTCAGCTTTTGTTACTTTAGGGAATGTAAGTCAGACTAACTTTGGTTTTTTATCAGCCACAGGCGGCACACTTACTGGAGTTCTAACTGGATCAACTGGCTCTGAGTCAGCACCTTCTATAAATTTTGGAGATAGTAATACGGGGTTTTTTAAAAAATCAACAAATCAAATTGGTATTTCAACTGCGGGAACAGAACAGTTATTTTTAGATCAAAATGGTATTACTTTAAATGACCAAAATGAAATAAGATTTAGCGAAAGCACTTCTAACGGTTCAAACTATATAATTATCAAAGCTCCTTCATCTGTAGCTTCTAATAGAACATTAACTCTTCCTGATGAAACGGGAACTATATTAACTTCAAGCACAAATATAAACTCAACAAGCGTTACAGGTGTTTTATTTGCATTAGGAAGTACCTCTATTTCTAGAGGAGATACGATCACTGAGTTAGCGGGAGTGTCAACAGTCAAAGTAACGACAATAAAAGATACAAGCGGAAATAATTCTTCAACAACAGAACAGATTGCACAAGGTAGAGCAAAAATATGGTGTGCTTTCGATCAAAGTACTATAAATGATTCCTTTGGTGTAACTTCTGTTACTGATAATGGAACTGGTAGTTATACAGTTAATTTTTCTAGCTCTTTTTCAAATACTAATTACTGTGCCGTAGTAACTGGTGGAAATGGAACAAATTCACCTTGCGGTGTTGCAATTATGGAAAAGACAACTAGCACTATTCGTATAAGTACGACTGGTATGAATGTAGCAATAAATCAACTTTCTGATTCTTCACTAACAGGTCTTGCTATTTTTGCTGACTAATATTTGTAACGTTATACTGAAAGAAAAACTTTATGGCTAATTCAGACAAAAGATTTATCTATGAGAATGACGAAGGTGGTATTTCTATTGTCGTTCCATCAGATAATTGTGATTTAACTTTAGATCAAATAAAGGATAAAGATTGCCCCAATGGTAAGACAGTTTATACTGTTGATAAGTCTGCAATTCCTACTGACAGGAGTTTTAGAAACGCTTGGACTTATACGGAGTAAAACATGGGATTTGGGGTTAATATGGCGAAAGCCAGAGAAATTCATAAAACAAATATTAGAAATGCAAGAACACAAAAACTTGCAGAACTTGATATTGAATTTCAAAAAGCATTAGAAACTGGTGCTTCGACAACAGATATTGTTACTAAAAAACAGGCATTAAGAGATGCTCCTGCTGATTCTGAAATAGCTGCTGCTAATGATACAGATGCGTTAAAAACACAATGGAAAACTGATATACTAGGCACATCACCTTATACCTAATGGCAATAGCACCTGGAACATATAATATGACCGTTCAAAGAAGGTCAGATCACAGTGTTCCTATTGTGCTGAGTGATAGCACTGGAACGCCAATAAACTTAACAGGGTTTACAATAGCAGCACAAGTTTGGGATGAATCACGTTCCACGAAATATGCAGATTGGGCTGTTACTTATACAGATAGATCAGCAGGATCTTTTTCTATAGCATTAACAGACACCCAGACAGCTACATTTACTCCAGAAATATTAGCTTACGATGTGTTATTAGTTGATGGATCGGGACTCAAAGAATATTATTTAGAGGGTAAGATATTTATGAGTGAGGGTTATACAACCACATGAGTCAAGTTAACATTTCAACCACTAAAAACACTGTTACTGTCAACGGTGAAACTAGAGTTGTTACAGTCAAGACAGCAGGGACACAGGGCATACAAGGAGTGCCAGGGGGAGGTTTTGATTTAACTTTAGATCACACTGCAAAAGTTGATAATTCAGTTATGTACTATCAGCAAAGTAGTGGTAAGGTTATATTAGATAACAATGTCACTACTCTTAAACTCGTAGACGGAGGAAATTTCTGAGATGACTAACACGATCAGAATCAAAAGATCTACAGGATCATCTGCACCAACTACTTTGGAAAATGCTGAATTAGCGCTTGCTGAAGGCAGCAAAAAATTATTTGTAGGTATTGGAACGGGCGGAGCAGGAGGTTCAGCTACCACTATTGAACCTATTGGTGGTTCGGGTGCTTTTGCAGATTTATTTACGAGCAGAACACAGAATACATTTTTAGCTGCACCTGATGGAAGTAATGGTGCTGCAACATTTAGAGCTGTTTCGTCCGATGACGTACCTTCGCTTCTACATACGAAAATTTCAGATTTTGATACAGGTGTAAGAACAAATAGATTGGATCAAATGGCTGCACCAACAGGTTCAGTTTCATTAAATAGTCAGACAATTACTAACTTAGGAGCGCCTGTAAATGCCTCTGATGCAGCAACGAAGTCGTTTGTAGAATCTACAGCACAAGGTTTAGACGTAAAAGATAGCGTGGTCGCAGCAACGACTGCAAATATTACAATTTCAAGTGCATTAAATAATGGAGATACTTTAGATGGTGTTACTTTATCAACTAATGATCGAGTATTAGTTAAAGATCAAAGTACAGCTAGTGAGAATGGTATTTATATTGTAGGTTCATCACCTGCAAGAGCAGATGACTTGGCTGCTGGTGCAGACGCAGCAGGAATGTTCACCTTCGTAGAACAAGGTTCTGTTAATGCTGACAATGGGTTCGTTTGCACTAGCAATAAAGGATCAGCAGTTGTTGGAACTAATAATTTAACTTTTGCTCAGTTTAGTGGTGCAGGAAATATTTCGGCAGGTGACGGTTTAGATAAATCTGGTAATACTCTGTCTGCCGATTTAAAAGCTAATGGTGGACTTGTTATTGAGTCAACTGAGATTGCTGTTGATCTTGCTGCTAGTTCAATAACAGGAACTTTAGCTATATCTGATGGTGGTACAGGTGCAACAACTGCCTCTGCCAGTCGCAGTGCGCTCGGTTTAGCCATCGGCACAAATATTCAAGCATATGACGCTGATTTAGATAATTTATCTGGTATGCAGTCTGGTGCTTCTGCTGCGTTAGCTTTGTTAACTTCAAGCGAAGTAGGCATTCTCGACGGAGCGACAGTATCGACTTCTGAGTTGAATGTTATGGATGGTGATACATCTGCTACTTCTACTACTTTGGCAGCAGCAGATCGTATGGTAACAAACGACGCGGGAACCATGAAACAGGTAGCGTTATCTGATCTGGTTACATTTTTAGAAGATGAAAGTGCCTCTAGTTTCAATATAGACGGGGGTAGCTATTAAAATCTAACCAACAAGAGGTCGAACAATGGCAAACACAATTAAGTTTAAAAGAGGTTCTGGTAGCGATCCAGATGCATCTGATCTTTCTGTTGGCGAACTAGCTATAAGAACGGATACAGCTTTACTTTTTACAAAAAATGATGGTGGTTCAGTAGTTCCTATCGGTATTTCTGATGGAGATAAAGGAGATATAACAGTAAGTTCTAATGGTGGCACGTTTACAATTGACAGTGGAGTTGTAACATCTGCAAAAATAGCAAACGATACAATTGTTAATGCTGATATAAATTCAAGTGCAGCAATAGATGGTTCAAAAATATCACCAGCCTTTACTTCAGATATAACTGGAACGGGTAACTTAACACTTACTTCTACTAATACTGGTAGTTCTGCTGCTCCAGAGCTTGAACTATATAGAAATAGCTCATCTCCAGCAGATGCAGATTATCTAGGCCAACTTAAATTTACAGGCGAAAGTGACGATGGAAGTAAAGAAGTTTATGCAAAAGTCACAGGTAAAATTGATGATGCAAGTTCTGGCACTGAAGATGGAATTATTGAATTTGCACTTAGAAAAGCTGGTTCAAATGTAATTACAGGAAGATTTAAAAGTACAGTATTTCAATTATTAAATGGAACTGGCCTTAGTGTTAATGGAAACATATCTACAGATGGAACAGTTGATGGTCGTGACGTAGCTGCTGATGGTACAAAGCTTGATGGGATAGAAAGTGGAGCTATAGCAAATCTTGTCAGTGATACTACTCCACAGCTTGGAGGAGATCTGGATATGAACTCGAAATCTATATCTAGTGGCATATTAGGAATAAAAAATACAGGATCACAATCTGAACTTCGTTTGTATTGCGAAGTTAGTAATGCTCATTATGTAGCAATAAAAGCACCACCTCATGCACAGTTTTCTGGTAATCCTGTTTTTCAGTTACCGCCAAACGGAGGAACAAATGGATATTTTCTTACTACAAATGGGTCAGGTGTAACTTCATGGTCAGCTATGACGATAGCTAACGACAGTATTGATTCACAGCATTATGTTGACGGCAGTATAGACACTGCACACGTTGGTGACAGTCAGATAACAAATGCAAAAATAGATTCAATGAGTGCTTCAAAATTGACTGGAGCATTACCAGCTATTGATGGTTCATCATTAACAGGTATAGCTAGTGGTACAGATATTAATAATTTAGTTAATAACATAGCCGTGCTTGGTTTTAAATTAGCAGTACAAAATTCTTTGACTAAATTTAATTTAGTAAATCAAGTTGTAGATGAGTTTATTGATAAAACTGGTGTTGATTTATCTGCAAGCACAAATGAAATATTGGTTGATGGAGCTTGGTATGGTGTAAGTGGAACCGCTCCTACTGGTGGAACTATCACAGAGGTAACAATAAGTGGTGTTGTTTATAAACTTCATACATTTACTTCAAGTGGTAACTTTGTAGCCAGTTATGCTGGAACTGCTGATATGTTGATTGTTGGTGGCGGAGGCGGAGGCGGTAATAATTTGGGTGGTGGTGGTGCTGGTGGTGAAGTTTTACACGTTCAAAACCGCACAGTTGCCGCAGGAACTTACGCAGTTACTAGAGGTAATGGTGGATCAGGGGGATCTTCTCAAGGTGATGATGGATCACAAGGAACAGGAAGTTCTTTTGGTTCCGATTTTGCAACTACAAATCTATACGCAAGACCAGGTGGTGGTGGAGGTGGTGCAGGATACTATGGTGGTGATAATTCTGATGCTCCAGGTGTTGCTTCAACTGCAATAACTGGAACAGGTAATGGTGGGGGAGGTGGTTCGTATGCATATCAATACGGATCTAATACAAGTGGTTATGATCCAACTAACAGGACTGTAACAGCACCATCAGGTGAGACTTGGGTACTTTACGGTAGTCGCGAGGGTCAAACTGGTATTCAAGAAAATGCTAATTATGATTATGGTCGCGCTCATAACGCTGGTGGAGGTGCTGGTGCTGCTATAGGCGCTGATAATGATTCGCAGTTTTTAATGGTTATGCAAACTTACAGCACTGCACCAGGCGGGAATGGAGGTCATGGAGTACAAATTGATATAGACGGTAATAATTACTATTGGGGCGGTGGCGGTGGCGGCACTGGCGGTGGTAGTCAATTTAGCAGTTCTTATGGTGGAGATGGTGGAGCTGGTGGATTCGGTGGTGGAGGCGGTGGAGGTGCTGGAACAAGTTCCAGATCAAATGGAATAGTTCGTGGATCTGCATTAAACTCTGGCGAACAAGATTCTACTAATGGAGTCGGTGGTGATGGTGGTGCTAATACTGGTGGAGGAGGTGGAGGAGGTAGATATGGAAACTATAATGGAGGTGATGGTGGATCAGGTATTGTTATGATTAGATATCGTAATAATCAATTTGTAAATACTGATAATCTTACACTTCAATCAACAGATACAACTGCTGTTGATGGTGTTCCAACAAGTGCAGACCTTGTAGTTTTAATGGAAGATAAAATTGGAACTGCAACTTTAAATACAGATATAAAAGGATTTATATCACGAGATAGCGGTTCTACCTTTACACAAGGAACATTGGTTGATGAAGGAACTTATGGAGCAAGCACAAAAAGAATAATAGCTTTCCATGATCTTGATATCTCAGGATCAGGAAGTGGTACTTCTGTTTGTTATAAAATAACAACTCATAATCAAGGATCTTCAAAACAAACTAGAATTGAGGCAGTTTCTCATGGTTGGAAGTGATGAGGATATATCAATGATTAAAAATATTATTGAAAAGCAAATTCTTGAATGGAAAGAAGAATTAGCAAAACAAATTAAAACAAAAGAACAAGCTGAAAAAGTTTTAACTGAAGCCAGTAAAACTATCTTGATGATTGAGGGTGGGATACAGGCAAAGGAAATATTATTAAAGAAAATTAATACACAATCAAAGGAAAACGTAAAAAAACAAGTAAAAACAAATAAAAACAATTAGTATATAGCTTTAATTTTTTTTAATTAAATGCTCAAAAAAGTATTAACAATAGCTGCTGCATCAGCACTATCAACACCTGCCTTTGCGGGATTCTACTTAAACGTAGAAAACAATGGCTCTTACACAGGGAAAAATTTCATAGGAAGTGGAACGGACGCTCATTTAGGGTACGAAGATGGTAATGCCTTTGGTAGCTACTACATTCAAGGTGGTGCGTATTTTAACAACCCAGATGGTGCAGCTTCAAGCACAAACTTTTCTGGTAAAGTTGGTGGATCTGTAACAGCTTCAGACAAGGTAGATGTTTACGGTGAGTTTTCTATCGTTACAGATACAACTAATTCTTACGGAACGAAGCTTGGTTTGAAGTACAAGTTCTAAGTATGTAACTTAATATGAATAGGGGTGTGCTTACACACACTGCTGTGACTACTAACATATAGATAGGCATAGCGACTGCACCTCTAACCATATTCTTCATGGAATACCCAGAAATAGATTTACCTGATACAAGCAATATTCTTATCCCTCCTACAACAATTTTTTATCCGCCCCTAGCAGACGTTCCATATTTAGATCCTCTTCTACTTCCAAGCCTGGAACAGGTAGAGTCGGGGTTGGCAGATCAGGAAGAGACTTCTGAAGAAGAAAAGGAAGAAGGCGAGGAAGTGCAAGGTATAAACCCAGAGAAGATACCACTAAACCTCCCACAAAACCTAGAAAATACTTCATTGGAAACTGTAGCTACATTTAATGTACCGTTCTTTGGTGAATTTCCAATACCTGCCCCAGAAGTAATAGCAAGTTCTGTTGTAGCTGCTGGTACAGCTTCAGTAGTTACAGTGGCAGGTGGTATAGCAGCACAGGCTGTAGTAGCACAAATAAAAAAGATATTTAAAAAGATATTTACTAAGGTTTTGAAGAAAGAAGTAGCAAATGTAAAAGACAATATTGCTAATAAAAATAAATAATATATAATTAATAATACAAGGAGACTAAGCACACCTCTTGGCGTTGAGTCAATATCGGTTTAATTGCTTGATCTATTAT
>CEUG01104171.1_pt1 | contig 18585 bp, 10 predicted proteins | sample 531421 | NCBI WGS metagenome assembly CEUG01 (sample SAMEA2622901, study PRJEB7988) | marine metagenome | biome: marine biome (ENVO:00000447); feature: surface water layer (ENVO:00002042); material: "saline water (ENVO:00002010), including plankton (ENVO:xxxxxxxx)" | depth 5 m | reverse complement strand
AGGCCAATGGCATCGCGCACGATCGCGCAGGCGACCTGATCGCCACCTCCGCCGAGAATGCCTGGTTCACATACTACTACTGGATGGACGACCGGCTGGCCCCGGACTTCGCCCGCTGCGTTGATATCCACCGCAAGCCGGGCTACGACCCGGTTGAGTTATTCAAGGATCCCACTCGCGGAGCGATGCCACGCGTGATGCTCAAGTTGCTGCGAAAAAAACTGGGGTTCCGAATGCTCATGGATGTCATCCCCCTCGACGCCACGCTCGTCAAGGGCTCCCATGGGTGCAGGCCAAACGACCAGGCGGACTGGCCGCTGCTCATCTCAAAACAGGCCGGCCTCGCCACCGACACGCCGCTGAAATCCACAGACGTATACGGCGTGTTGCGATCGCATGTGCTGGGGTGATGCGCTTGGCCAAACGCTGAGAAGAACCGATCAAGTCTCAAAGGAATTCCCGCAGCCACAGGACTGCTTGGCATTCGGGTTCTTGATCTTAAACCCGGCACCGTTGAGGTCGTCATGGTAATCCACGATCGCTCCCTGAAGATAATTCGCGCTGAATTCATCCACGAGAACTGTTTCCCCAAAAAACTCGACGGCGTGATCCTTGTCCCGTTTTTCATCAAACACCATCCCATACTGAAGCCCACTGCAGCCCCCCTCCTCGACAAAGATTCGAAGTGTTTTCTCCGCGTTTTCCGGTTCGTTCGCCCGGACCACACCCACCTGCCTCGCCGCGTCCTCGGTCACCGTAATGACCGGTTCTGTCAAAGTTTGTTCACTCATCTCAACCGCGCGAAACTACTCCTGCTTCCCGGTAGCGTCAACTTGGCCAAGCGCATTTTTGCAGAAATCTTGAAATTCGCGCTTGGCCAAGCCACCTTGTCCCACCTGCGATATGAGCGCTCAACCTGTAAAAACATTCACCGCTGATTCCCTGCCCGTCCGCGTCTACGCCACCGAAGCCGACATGGCCTCGGACGTCGCCCAAAGGGTGCACGATTATCTCGTCGAGACCATCGAGCGCCAGGGCGAGGCAGCCGCCATACTGGCCACCGGTAATTCACAGATTCAATTTCTCCGTAACCTCGTTGACCTGGGCGGAATAGACTGGAGCAAGATGACGCTGTTCCACATGGATGAATACCTCGGCGTCGACGAAAACCACTCTGCCTGTTTTCGCCGATACATGCGCGAACGCGTCGAGAGTCAGGTCAATCCGAAGGTGTTTCACTACCTCGGCGGCGATGCGCCCGAGCCGATTGCGGAGTGCGAGCGTTACGAGGCATTGCTCAAGACACAGCCAATCGACCTCTGCTGCATGGGAGTCGGTGAGAACGGCCACATCGCCTTCAACGATCCGCCAGTGGCCAATTTTGAGGATGAACGGTTGGTGAAAATCGTGGAACTCGATGTCGCCTGCCGCATGCAACAGGTCAACGAGGGGCACTTTCCCGATCTTGAAGCCGTGCCGAAATACGCACTCACCCTGACCGTGCCGGCACTTTGTTCGGCGAAAAAAGTGATCTGCGTGGCACCCGAGACGAGAAAATCCAAACCTGTGAAGGCGCTCATCGAAGGGCCGATCAGCACGGACTGCCCGGCGTCCTTTTTGCGTACCCAGCCGCAGGCCACGCTTTACGTCGATACCGACTCGACCAGCCTGCTCGAAAAATACTGATCAGCCACCCGGAGGCACCCGGGGAAGAGGTGGCTGCCCGGGAATTGGCGGCAGCGGCGGGCCATAACGCCCCGGCACCGGGGGAAGCGGAGGGCCATCGGTTGCAGGACCATCACCGGCTCCACCGGCGGGCGCATCGTTCAATTCATTCTGAAACGGCAGCGGCGGCATCGGCACTCCAGCATTCTCTGCATCCTGCTTTTGCTTGATCATTTCAATCGCCTGAATTCCCGGATCCCGATCCTGCTGGATCACAGGCGGGGTCGGGTTGGTCGACCCGCCCCGCATGGGCACGGCTCGAAGCGAATTGGAACTCCGACTGGGTATTGACCGACTGCCACTTGAAGTACGACTCGATGACGTGGAAGAACTCGGGCGGCTCGGACGCGCAAAAGATGCGCCGGATGTCCTGCCGGAGGTTGGCCGCGAACTGCTTGACGAACGAGACGATGTCCTGGAGGAGGAAGAACGTGAACTCGACTTTGTCGGTGCCTTGGCCACGGCGGTCTTGTAGGTGTGCTCGTCGTTGCTGAGGCTTAACTCAATCGGGGTTCCGTTCCGCAGTAACTTGACCAGACCGGTCTTGGCGTCGATCGCCGTGATCTCGATTACGCCCTGCTTGTCCCCAACCGGCATTTGAAAATATTTCGTCTCAGGCGGCTTGGCCGTGGTGTCGATCACAGCGAGACAGGCTTTCTCCACGCCCTTTAACTTGAAGATCCCGGTGAATTTCAGGTCGAGATTCTTGGGCGGCTCGGGCGGTGGGGCGGTCTCCTTTCGTGGCGGCGGTTCGTTGGACAGGTTGAACGCGTTTCGCGTGGATATTAACGAGTAGTCATGCCCCTGTGTCTGGGGATCCTGAATGGCCTCAACCTCCAAAACCAGGACGCCAAGCACGAACAACGGAACCATCGTCCGTCTCAAAAAACCTGATTTCCTCTCCGTCACGATTCACTCTAACACCGCCTTTTCGGAATGGTTGCTCGATTCTACGATATTTTCGGGCACAAAAAAACCGCTTGGCCAAGCGCTTGGCCAAGCGGTTTGGAAAACTCTCCGGCGACTTAATAGGCAGCCTGAGCGCCCTTCACGGTGCGTTTTTGCATCCACGGCATCATGGAACGCAGGCGCGTGCCCACCTTTTCGATGCCGTGCTTTTCGCCGTCCTTGAGCAATTTGTTGTACTGCTTGTAGCCGGTCTTGTACTGGCGCACCCATGCCTTGGCAAACTTGCCGTCCTGAATGTCTTTCAAGGCCGCCTTCATCCGCTTTTTCACGCTGGAGTCGATGATCTTCGGCCCCACCTTGACGTCGCCCCACTTGGCAGTCTCGGAGATAGAAAAACGCATGCCGCTGATGCCGGCCTCGTTGATCAGGTCGACGATCAGCTTCAACTCATGCAGACACTCGAAGTAGGCCATCTCCGGCTGATAACCGGCCTCGACCAACACCTCGTAGCCGGCCTGGATCAGGGCGCTTGTGCCGCCACAAAGGACGGTCTGCTCGCCGAACAGGTCGGTCTCGGTTTCCTCCTTGAAGGTGGTCTGGATGACTCCGGCGCGCGTCCCGCCGATGCCCTTGGCCCAAGCGAGGGCGATCTTCTTGGCCTGACGATCGGCGTTCTGCTCGATGGCGATCAGGCTCGGCACGCCCTTGCCCTCGACGTACTGGCGTCGGACGATGTGCCCGGGGCCCTTCGGCGCGACCAGAATCACGTTGACGTCCTTCGGCGGCACGACCGTCTTGAAGTGCACCGCGAACCCGTGAGAGAAGAGCAGCGTCTTGCCCTTCGTTAGGTTCGGCTCGATGTCGTTCTTGAAGACGTCCGCCTGGCGGGTATCCGGCACGGCCACGAAAATGACGTCGGCGCGTTTCACCGCCTCAGCGTTCTCGTAAACCTTGAAGCCTTTGCTCTTGGCCACCTTGGCCGACTTGCTCCCCTTGTAGAGCCCGATGATGACATTCACGCCGCTGTCCTTGAGGTTGAGCGCATGGGCATGACCTTGTGATCCGAAGCCGAGCACGGCCATGGTCTTGCCCTTGAGGACATTCAGGTCTGCGTCTTTGTCGTGATATACTTTTGCTGCCATAGTTTTGCTTGAGTAAAATTTATTTTCGCGGCAGGGCCACCTTGCCGGTGCGGGTCAGTTCCTGGACGCCGAAGTTTTCCATCAACCCGAGGAATTTGCTGACCTTGCTTTCGCTGCCGGTGATCTCGATGGTCACGCTGGCCGGCTGCACGTCGACGATCTTCGCGCGGAAGATGTCGGTTATCTGCATCACCTCGGCGCGCGACTGGGGATCCACACCGACGCGAACTAGCACCAGTTCGCGATCAACATACTCGCCGTCGCGAAAATCCTGCACCTCGAGCGAGTCGACCAGCTTGTTCAACTGCTTGACGATCTGATCCAGCGTGGTGTCATCACCACGGGTCACGATGGTCATGCGGGACATACTCGGATCGTGGGTCGGAGCCACGTTCAACGAGTCAATGTTGAAGCCCCGGCCACTAAACAGCCCGGCAACGCGCGTAAGCACGCCAAACTTGTTTTGAACCAGTACTGAAATAGTGTGTCGCATGGTTTGCGTCGCCGGTTGGCCAATCACTTCACTTTAAAAACGAATCCAAAGTAAAGGAAAAGCCTCGGGGATTCCGGGCAACCGGGCGGAGACGCTAGGATAAGCCCAAAAGCGGGTCAACCTTTTTGCCATTGGAGAGTCGCATCGAGCATCAGGGCTCAAGCGAGAGTACTACGGGTAAAGCACGAATCTCTCTACCATCCGGCGCGATATAACGAGCCAAGACAGCGGCCTTTTTTCTGGGTTTATTTTTGGAATCCCAACTTATCTGAAAATCATAAACTATTCCAATCCGGGAATTGGACATTCGGGTCTTTAAATCAATTGCCTCATATCTCCAAACCTGCAAAGGCTCTCCCTCTACAACTCCCTCAAATAGGGCGAATTCAATTTTTCCATCTTTGATTTCAACGGGCTTGGGTGTGCCATTTTGGATTGCATATATCTTGGCTAAAAAACCATCAACTCCTTCCTGATTATCGAAGTTTAGAAGTGAAGGAGATGTAAAAAGGCGAATCGAATCTACCTTAGAGCCAACAAATAAGCCGATTTTATTATCACCTTTACTTTTAGTCTCACCTACCACTACACACCCGCAAACTATTTGGCTTGCAGTAAAGCAAAACAGCAAAATCTTGGAAAAATTCCAGTTAAATATTGCCTGATTTGAAGGTACAGGCATCAAATCTTGTCTTTCAACTTCTGCTGCTCCCTCAGCGACTCATTAATACCCTTCTCTTCACGTGCATTGGGCTTAATAGTATCTAGAATCCTCAACTGAGCATCGTTCCTCTTAGTATTACGATTCTCCATAGGTTGCATAAAAATCGAATCATCAATGGATTTACGACTATAGTTTTCGACTTCTTCAGGTGAATTAATCACATAAGGCGTCATTATGATAAGCAATTCAGTTCGACTTCTACTCGTCTTAGTCCTCTTAAAAGCAGCGCCAAGATAGGGGATATCTCCTAGAACAGGTATTTTTGTTATTCTCTCCTCATCTTGTGTGCTGATCAAACCTCCAATCACGATCGTCTGACCGTTTTGAACACTTACTTGCGTGGTAGCACTTCTGTTATTGATAACCGGAGCTTTAAAATTCTCCGATATTGCCACTTTAGAAGTCGAAAGTGAACTTATCGTCGGCTCAACTTCCATCTTCACTACTCCATCAATACTAATTCTTGGAGTAACAGAAAGTTGCACGCCAACGTTTTCATAAGTAAACGAGTTTACTAGGAATCCTCTTTCGTTGAAACTGCTTCCAGTTACAAATGGTACACGCTGACCTATGTCAATACTTGCCGGTTGATTATCTGCGGCTAGTATTTGCGGTCGACTTAAAATCTCTAAACGACCATCACTCTCCATAGCCCGCAGCATAAAATTCACATCACCACTTGTTATGGTTGCAGTAAGCCCACCCCCAACAGAACCAGCAGAAAAGTCTTGTTGCTCAACACTACTAGAATCACCATTAGATTTTCCGTTAATGAACCGATTAACTGACCAATCTAGCCCTTTATCAAAAGATCCATCCAGAGTAACTTCTGCCAGCAAAACTTGAATTAAAACCTGACGCTGTGGCTGGTCCAACTGCTCAATCATGTCAGAGACCTGCTCGAAGTAACGTGGACTGGCTGAAACAAGTAGAGCATTGTTAGCTTGCTCAGCCACGATAGCTACTTCCTGATCAAGCAAGCGCTGGGCAGTTCCAACGGCTTCCTGCCCCAGCACCGCTTGCACACGCTCACGTGACTGGTCAAGAAATTGCTGCAGCGCAACTGCAATCTCCTCGGCCTGTGCATTTTTCAAGCGGTAAACCTTAGTGATTCGTTCCTGAGCAGGACTAGAATCAAGTTCGTCGATAATTTGAACCGCCAATTCGACATAGTGTTCAGACCCACCAACTAACAGGCTGTTGGTCCGAATATCGACTGTAACCGTCAGTGCGTTTTGTTCGGCAGTTCCAATTGTCGGGTCATCTCCAATTTCGGATGAAGATTCGGTTGGCTTGACGAGAGTATAACGAATCGACCGCGAGGTCGCTTCGCCCCCGGCAGCCTGCAATCGGAATAGGCTTGTCAGTACATCCGCCATCTGGCGTGCGTCTGCATTTTTCAAATTGAAAACCTTGATCTGTGCGATCTGCGGCGAACTCGAATCAAGCTTTGTAATCACCTGCTCGATCAAAGGCATGTTGTCGACCGGAGCCGATACTACCAGTGAGTTGGTTCTTGGGTCTGGAGTGATTAGAACACCCTCGCGTAACCCGGTAGTGACAAGATCATTTTCCTCGGCTGTACGGGTTATGAACTGTAACAGTTCCTGGCGGTCAGCACTTTGAGAGGTCAGATTTTGCGGCTTGGTGTTAAGCGCGGTGTTGAGCAACAAAGCCAAGTCTGTGGCACTCGCATGCTTGAGGCCGAACACACGTATCTCCGAAACTCGACTCACCTCGTCAGTGTCGAGTTGCTTGGCCAATTCCTCGATTCGCTTGAGATCGTTTTCTCCAGCGGATACCACCAACGCATTGATGCGCTCATCCACATTTACCGCCACAGCCGGTCCCACCGTAGTACCAGTATCGCGGTATAGCCCCTGGATAATCTGCGAAACACTCGTCGCATTGGCCTTGGTCAGGGGAAAGACGGCCACATTGATGTCCGGGCTGGATTGCTCGGCATCCAACCGCTCCACCAACTCGCGCACCATTGGCAGGTCCTCGGTCGCCGCACCAACCACAAGAGCATTTGAAATGGAGTCAGCAATGATTGTCACTGGCTGCGGTGCTTGGCCGCCCGGAGGAGCCGTTCGACCGGCAAACAATCTATCAAGCATGAGCTTCAATTTTGCCGCCGAGCCATTGACCAACGTGAGCACCTCATACTGGTTTTGGGCCACCGCTGCATCGGCATCAAGTTTCTGCAGCAGTTCATCAATAATGGAGAAACTTTCCTTGCCTCCTGTGACCAACAGTGTGTTTGTTCGCTCATCCGGGGTCACCGCAACAGGCAAGGTTGCGTCAGGGTCGCCCACAGAAGCCTCTGCGGTGCGCTTCGACTTGAAAAACGACTCGATCGTCAAGGCCAATCGGGTTGCAGAGGCATGCTTTAGTTCATAAATTTTTAAAGAACCAGATTGGGCATAATTTTTGGTGTCGATTTGTTTCACCACCTCGCGAACGACGGCAAGGTTTTCCGGACTAGCGGACACAATGAGGGTATTGGTGGAATTATCCACCGAGATGGCAATGCTCTCGCGGTTGGCACGCGCGGCTCCAGAGCGAACTGCCCCCGGGCGATAGAGCCCCTGTTTTACCAATGAACGCAGCATCGAAGCCGCGCGTTGTGCATCCGCGAACTCCAGTGGTATGATGGTCAACTGACTGGATTCCGCTGTCGGCTCGATGTCCACCTTCGCCACCAATTCTCTTATCAACTCTAGGTTTTCACCACTGGCAGTGATAATCAACGAATTGGTCAGGCCGTCAGACTCGACGTTAACCCTCTCCTGCGGTTGCGTAGGTTGACCGGGTAATGCGAGATTTCGACGTCGGGCCGAGAATACATCGTTGAGCATTCCCGCCACCTGCGAAGCATCATTGTGAATTAAAGAAAGCACTTCCACTTTGATACCCGGGTTTTCAGGTTTAACGTCCAAGCGCTGAATGAGGCTATTCACAATAGCTAATGTTTTTTGAGGCGCGGCGATGATCAAAGCATTAGTCCGCCCATCAACAACGACGTTAGGACGATCCTCCGGCCTCACCTGCCCTCGCGGCTGGCCCCGGTAAAGATCCTCAATCACGTTTTGAATGGTAGCGGCGCTGGCATGCTCGAGCGCATAAATCTGAATCGCCTCCATGCCGCCCACCGACGGAATGTCCAATGTGTTGATGACCTCCTCGATCAAAGGAAGCAAATCAGATCTTGCAGCGACAATGATGGTGTTAGACCTGTCATCCCCCTGAATCGTCAGGGTGTCACGCACCGCCGGCGCCTCGGAAACAGTCACTCCCTCACCCTGCAAATGCAGCCTCAGTCGGGTCACCTGCCGACTGAGGCCCTCACGCGAAGGGTCATTGCTGTTCTCGTTGAAGACCGACTGCAGCATCGGCAACACTTGGTCTATGGAAGCGTGTTTCAACCGGATGATTTTCACATCGGTCACGAAGTTTTCAACGTCCTTGTCCAGATCGGCGATCATCCGCTCGGCTAGGTCCACCGTGTCGGGATCGCCGCTCATGATGATGCTATTTGTGCGGTCATCGACGCCAAGATTCAATTCATTGACCAGCGCCTTACCACCACTCCCGTCTGGCTCCGCGCGTCCACCAGGGCCTTGGCCAAGCGCTTGGCTTTGCGAGAAGATATTGTCTAGCGTATCCCGAACATTTTCCGCATCAGCGTGCGACAACGCGATAATTCTAATTGTAACACCATCAACGACGGAAACCGTGTCCATGATTTTTACGAGTTCCTTCAGGGCGATCATGTTTTCAACTGTCGAGGTCAACACCACACGGTTCACTCCGCCTCCAGACTCACCAAAAATCTTAATTGGCTGCGTGAGGTCAAGTTGGATTGGCTGGCCCTCTCCATTGGAAATATTGAGTTTTTGCACCTGCTCGACAAGGGTTTCAGCTTCGTCGGTTAGACCGCCTTGGCTCGCATCCGGTCGCAGCATCGTCTGAATAATCTGTGCAAGATTTTCCGCATTTGCCTTGCGCAATTCGATAATCTCCACTTCTGCCTCAGCAAAAGCTGGAGGAACATCAATACGCTTAATAATTTCGGAAATTTGATCGAACATATCAGGCCTAGCCAAGACAACTACCGATTTTGTTCGTGTATCTGGTCTTACATCCAGAATTTCACCCGGACTGGTTACTTTCAACTCTTCAAAATACTCTTGGAGGTAGTTTACAGCATCTTCAGGTTTTGCGTTTCGTAATTCATAAAATTTCATGTCGATCTGACTTAGACTAGGTTTATCCAGATTTGCGACCAACACATCAATGTATTCAAAATCCAAAGCTTCCGCCCTAATTATAACTGAACGAGTACGTAAATCAGGAACAGCAACGACCTTAGGTGGCTGAGGAACTTTTTTTGGCTTACCATCTTCTATTACAGTTTTTTCTGGCCTAGAGTATATATCCAAAATCGCCTTAGCCAAACCTTCAGGGTCAGCTTCTTTCAATTCATATGTTCGAAACTCCGCATCGCTTTCAATGATTGTATAGTTCAGATCATTTACTATACGTGAAACACGATCCAATTCATTAGACTTTCCTGAGGCTAAAATTGCATTAATTTTTTCATCAACCGCAATGTGTATGACACCATCTACATCTATAGAATCTTCTAGAGCATCTTCATTCCCGGTAGGGGCTTTCGGTAGTTCTTCTACCAACTTTATAGTTACACCTGATAATTTAGAATAAAATCCTGTTAAGGTTTCAGCCAGATCCCTTGCTGGAACACCCTCTGATGAAATAACTCTAATTTGCAGAGTATTATCTACCGCAGCTTCGTCTAAATTACTAATTAGATCGGTAATTTCAATAATTTGATCCTTTGTAGCTATAAGGGTGATACTGTTTGTAAATAGATCAGCCTGAATGATAGGTCTTTTAGACTCATCCTCCTCAGAAAAAAGCTGATTAATTTGCTCTTCCACAATAATAGCATCTGCGTTTTCAAGAAGCACATAGCTAATTTCCCGTGGCACTCTTTCTGGTTTTTGATCTAGCATCGACAATAGGTTTGTAACCATTGTCAAATTCTCCTTGGGCACTAAAACAAACAAACTATTAGTATTTTCAATCGGCCATATTTCTACAGCATCATCAATCTGCCTGCTGCTAATTTTCGACTTGGGATTAAGCCTTAAAACTTGCTCTACCATACTCTCAAGCATCTCACCTACAGCTTCAGCCTCAGTGTGCTCTAATTGAAACAACTGTAATTCAGCATCCTGAATTGCCTCAATAGGCTTAACATCCAAAAGCGAGATTAGTTTTTCAGTCATCTCCAGTTGGTCAGGAGGTACCAAAACAAATAGACTGTTAGTATCCTCATGCGGCCAAATCCTAATTAATCTTACCATTTCATAACTGGTTAAACCTGGCTTAGGGTTAAGTGCCAACATTCTCTCAACCATATCCTCTAGCATACTGGCCACATCTCCTGCTTCACCAAATTGCAATGGATAGATTTTTATTTCCCCCAAGCGTTCTTGTACTTCACTAGAGGTGTCCAACATCGTAATTAGCTGTTTTGTTAGATCTTCAAGATCTGGAGGAACTACTGCCAGAACAGTGTTGCTGTCCCTGTGAGACCAAAACCGCACAGTATATTGACGCGCCCGCCTTTCCTCTTCAGTGCCAGGGGTCAACATGGCCATCCGATCAATTATATCTTCAACAACTTCAGCTAGCCTAGATGCTGTTGCATGTTTAACAGGATAAAATTTTAACTCGCCCTGTTGAAGTGCCTCTTCCGACTTTTGGTCAAGCATTGGCAGTAATCTTTCAACCAAGGGGAACTGACGCGGAGGAACCAGAACAAATAAGGTTTTGGTAGGTTCGTCCCCCCACACTCTTACAGAAAAACGTCGGCGTGAACGGTCAGTTTCCGTTCCTGGCATGAGATTCAACACCCTCTCGATCATGTCCTCAAGCGTCTGGCCAACCGACTTCACCTCGCCATTCTCCAGTTTGTAAATTCGAATATCGACCCCACCCTCAGTCTCGCCCTTAACATCTAGCTGGCGAATCAACTCAGTGACGGATTTCACTTTATCCATAGGTCCAACGATCACAAGACTGTTGGAGTTCACCTCGGGGGTCACCGTCACCTCCGGTTTTTCGTCGCTGGAACTACTGCTACTACGGCTATAATAACTACTACGGCTCCGAGAGGAAGAACTTCGATAAGTACGCTCCCCTCCCTGTAGAGCTCGGTTTACTGCATCCGCAACAGAGGCAGCCTCTGCTTTTTCAAGATGAACGACCTCCATGACCGAGGCCTCCGGTCGATCCATCTTCTCGAGCGTCTGCACCAGTTCCTCCGCCGTAGCCAACTGCGACGGGGTACCCTGCACAATGACAGCATTGATTGCCGCGGCGGCAGTCACCTTGGCCTTGGCTGGTTGTGAGGAGGAACTTCGACTGTAGCGAGAGCGGTAGTAACTGCTACTTCGATAACTGCTACTGCCAGATGAAGTGTCCTCCGCGTTCAACATATCCCGCAAAACCTTGGCGATCTCATCGGACTTGCCCTTGGCCAATCGGAACGTCTTGATGCCGTGCGTCACCTCTGCGGCAGCTTGAAAATCTTCGATCAACTTCTCGATACGCACGAACTGATCCGCCGTGGCTGCGACCAGCAGGTGCCGGGTATCGTCATCAGCCTCAAACCTTGGCTGAATCCCACCGCCAACCTGACCGCTTGGCTTTTCGAAAATATTATTAAGTGCCTCCGCAAGATCATCAGTATCACCCTCAGGTAAACGATAGGAACGCACCTCCACTTCACCGGTAAAAGTCGGAGCATCAAGTGCGGAAACTAACTCCTCCACCTTGGCCAAGTCCTTTGACTGGCCGGAGACCACCAGCGAGCGGTCATCCGCGGAGGCAGTCACAGTTAGCTTCAAAGCCTCGTCAGTCTGCTCCAACTCCGTTGCAAGTACGTTGGCGATGACGCTCATCACGGAGGCAGCAGAACCGTTCGTGAGGGCGTAAATCTTTATTTCCCTGTCCTCGCCAACCGTCTCAGCGTCCAGTGTGGCGATGACTTCCTTGATCAAGGGCAACTGGCGGATATTCGCCGTGACGATCAACCGGTTTCCGCTGGCGTCGGCCATGATCATCGCGTCGGCATCGCCCAGTTCCGTTTTCCCCTTCATCTGATCCATATAGACCTCCTTGGCCTGCGTGGCCGCAATATCCGCCGGTGAATTCACCAGGGTAAACACCTGCACAGCCCGATTTGGCTTGTCGGTCAGGTTGTCCAATTGCTCGATGATGACCGAGGCTGCCTGCAAATCCTCCGGTTCCCCGGACACGATCAGCGAGTTGCTTTTCGGATCCGAAACTGCGCTGATGCCGGAGATCGCCCCGGATAAAATGGTCGCAACCTGTGCCGGATCGTTTGCCTGAAGTTTGAAAATCCGAGTACCGGCGGTCTGCAAGCTGACTTGGTCCACCTGCTGGATAATGCCCTCGAGCACATCAAATTCATCGTCCGGCGCCATGACGATCAGGCGGTTCGATGTGGCATCCGGCAACACCAGCACTTGGTCAGGATTTGCCCCGGGCTGATCCTTCAACTTTTCTGTATAAAGCTGCGTCACTGTTGCCGCCAGGGTGGTTGCCTGGGCGTTTTTCAGGTCGTAAACCCGCGTGATTCGTGGCCGGGTTAGCTTGGTCTTTAGGCGAAGCTCGGCAACGATTTCCTCAATAGCCTTCACGTGTTCGTTTCTCCCGCTCACAACCAGCGACTGCGCGGCAGGGTCAGCTAGGATTTGGGCATCCGCCGGATTCTCCGTACTCCCCTTGAATCGATCCATGTATACCTGCTCAGCGAGGGATTGCAGTCGCTCAACCTCCGACGTGTCGCCCAATTTGATCACTCTTGAAATACGGTCGGGCTGCTTGGTTTTCAGGCGAAGCTCGGCAACGATCTCCTCAATAGCCTTCACGTGTTCGTTTCTCCCACTCACCACCAACGACTGGGCGGCAGGGTCAGCCAGAATTTGGGCATCAGCCGGATTCTCGGCACTCCCCTTGAATCGATCCATATAAACCTGCTCAGCGAGGGATTGAAGTCGCTCAACCTCTGCCGTGTCGCCCAGCTTGATGACACGTGAAATACGGTCGGTCTTGGTATCAGCCGGCGTCTCCAACTCGGAAACCATCTGCCTGATCTCCGCGATTTGAACAGCCGTTCCCATGACCACGACCTGTTTGTCTGTCGCTCCCGGCAGGATTGTCGCCGAGGTTCCAGGTAAGCCATCGACCTTGGCCTGATAGGCACTGGTCAAAACCGGCACCAGAGTGGCGGCGCTTGCCCGGTCCAACTCGACCACGGTAACCTCACGTTTCGAGGCTTCCGGTGTCACCAATAAGCCGTTCACGACAGCCTCCGCCTGCTCGATCATCTCCTTGGGCGACACGATGATGAGCCTTTTGCCGCTTGGCTCATGATTAAAGCTCACGTTGTTGACACCCTCGACACCCCGCATCTGGGCTCCCCAGACCCGCGCCGCTAGCTTGGCCAATTCCTCGCCCTCATCGTCCGGCAATTCGATTACCTTGATCTCCTTGGCCACGTTGGGGTTCCCCACGTCCAACTGCTCCACGATCATGCCGACCGCCTGCAAATCCTCCGGGCTTCCAGCGACAATAAGCAGGTTGCTGGCTTCATCCGCGGCAACGCTCACGCGTCGTTGTTCCCGCCCACGGTAATCCTTCGTTACGAAGGTCTTGTTGATGATATCGGCGATCGTCTTGGCATCCGCCGCATGTATTTTGAAAATCCGGTTGCCCGCAGACTGGCGAGTGGTGGAATCCAACTGCTTCACCAGGCGATCGATCTCGTCAATCTCTTCCTTGCTCCCGGTAATAATGATTCGGTTCGCGTTTTCATCCACCGTGATAGTTGTGCGCGACTTATAGTTGTTTCCGTGCCGATCCTTCATAAGGGCGGTGAACAGTTCCTCCACCAGCGGCCCGACCTTGGCGGCCTCTCCGGCTCGTAATTCCAGTATTCGCAACTCGAGCGGTTGTTGACGATTGTTCGTGTCCAATTGGCGTACCACCACCTCGGCGGCGGCCACGGATCTCTCGGCTCCGCTCAGTATCAGGCTGTTGCTCAACTCGTCGACCAGCAGGTTCACCTTCCCGCGGTTGGGGCCAGTGTTGAAACTTTTCTCGATCAACCCGGACATGTTTTGGGCGTTGGCCGAATTCAGGCGAACAACCTGGGTGACCTTCTGGCCACCGGTATCGCCCTTGGCCGGGCCTAGCATTCGCACCAGGCTCTCCACCCGGCCCACCTCTTTTTGTGGACCACTGATGATGACGCGGTCGTTCTCGGAATCGGCAAGAATGGTCGCTGCGTTAGCCTGCCTGGATGGATTGTCACGCAACTGATCCTGATACAGTTTGCCGATCGACCTGACGACCTCGTCCGCTTGGCCAAGCGGAACTTCAACAAACTTGAACTGGTGCGGTCCAAGATCCTCACGGCCCTCGTTGAAATCCCGGGCAAAGACTTCGACCTGCTCAAACTCCGCCTCTGTGCCAACGACAACCAAGCGCGTGCCGTCCTTGTCGGCAAAGATCTGCGGACGCGATCCGTCAGGCGTTACCTGATTATCGAACAGCCGCTTGGCCAAGTCAGCCAACTCCTGGCCGTTGCGATCCTTCAATCGCACCACCCGCATCTCGCGCTTGGCTGGGGTCGGGGTCGCCGTCACCGTTTCCACGATCTGGTCGATCACCGTGAACTGTTCCTCCGTCGCCGTCAGCACCAGCCGGCTGCCCGGTTCATCCGGCAGAATCAACGGCCTGGGCATTCGCGAAAACTTGGCCTCCTGCATCCGCTGATCGATCAACTTCTGAATCGCCTGCACTGTCTCGTTGAACTTGCCCGGCTCGCGGCGCGGCAGACTGATGGAGCGAATCTCGCGTTCAATCACCAATCCACTACTGGCCCGGTACTCCTCAAGGAATGCCATAATGCGCTCATGCTGCGCACTGGTGGACAGGACGATGAACCGCTTGCCGCCCGTGTCCTCGACCACCTGCGGCGTAGGGCCCTCGCTTGGCTTGTCATTTTCAAACAACTGATCAATCAAAGGCTTCACCTTGCGGGCTTCCGCGCCCTCGAGATCGACAAAGCGCATGGTGCGCTCCGGCGTGGTTGGCAAAACGTCCAGCGACTTCACGACATCTGCCACGATCGTATGCTGCGCGGCATTAGCCGTCACAATCACCCGGTTGTTTTCACGATCTGGAATCAGCCGGGGGCGGGGCTGCTCCTTGAACGGCACTTCATTCATGCGCTCATTCACCAGCGACTCAATATTGCGGTAGATGCGATCCACCTTGTGGTTCGCCAACGTCAGCATCGAGGTCGTGCGCGGTTCAGCCAGCGGTTCCTTGAGGCCGGCCTCCAGTTGTCGAACGATCGCCTCTGCGGTCCCCACGTCTCCAGGTGAACCGGTTACGATCAGGCTGCGGGTTGTCGTGTCCACCGAGATGGATAACCGTGGCTTGGTTTCGCCCGAAGGGTAAATCTCAGATGTCGCATTTTCCACTGCACTGCGAACCGTATCCAGATCGAGTGTCTTTATTCTGAAGACTCGCGTAACATTGATTGAAGCACTGGCTGTACGCGAACCCCCAACAGCAGTAGAACCATCAACCTGCAAAACAAAATTCTCGATTAATTCGAGTTGGCCGGATACCGGGGCTGTCGCAATAATACGATTAAATTTTTCATCAACAATGATTCTAGCCTTCAACTTTGCCGTCTCTGATGGTTCGCCCTTCCCCGCAACACCCTCAACTCCATCGCGAATCATTTCCGCAAGGTCATCGGCATCCACTTTGCTTGGGAAGAAAATCTTTACCTCACCAGCCCTACCGTCACCTACTTCGAACTGCAAAAGTAAATCACTGGCCAAATCAACCTGTTCAGTTGGTCCAAACAACACCATGGTTCGTGACGCCTCATCATATACTGCCGTCACATAGGTTGACGGTTCAGGATCAAACGAATCGTACCGCTTGGTTTTATCATTGTATTTTAAGCGCTTGGGTGCAGATGCTTTGCCAAATGTCTTATTGATCAACTCTGCCACGACCAAACCCGAGGAATGTTTAAGCAAGTGAGTTTTCATGACTCGCTCAGCATCCGCCCCAATATCAATCTCAGATAATAAATTTTGAACTCGCTTTATACTCTCTAGGCGGTCCGTGATAATTAGCCCTTTGCCTTGGGTCATCGGCGCAATAGAACCTGCATTTGATAGGAGTGAAGAAGCCGCAGCAGAAACCTCCGCCGCATCCAGATGCTGCAACTGTACGACCACAGTAACTATCTGCCCCGGACGCACATCGCCGGAAGCATCCCCCCCGCGTATAACCTTGAGCGGCAGCTTCTTTATATTCTCCAGCTTGGACAACTGTAGATAGCGACCGGTCTCCACCAGCGCCACACCCTTCATCGAGAGGATCACGTTCAACACATCCAGAGCCTCTTGGTATGTGTAAGGCTGCGGGTCATAGAATGTCAGCGTACCCTGCACCGGAGATTCAATGATCAGGGGCTTGTTGGCCATCTGGGAAAACCGCTGGAGTGCATCCGAATACGGCACTCCCTCAAATTGAATCCGAATGTTGCGTTCCTCCGCCGCTTCACCGTCTGGCTCCTTGTCCCCTGCGTTGGCATCGGTCTTGGGTGTCGCCTCCTCGACCGGCGCTGTCGGCGGCGCCTCCTTTTCCGCGTCTTGGCCAAGCGCTTGGCCAAGCGGATACAAAACAACAAGTAACAGACAAGTGAGCAATCTGAATTGATTCATATTGGTAAAAAAATCGGTTAAAATAAAAGGCCCGCCTTAAAAAACGCCATAAACAACACACCCCCAAGGTCAGGCGGAGGGATACCTAAACACAAAGAAAGTAAAGACCGTTCAGCGACCCATGTCCACGGGGACTTATTCACAACTTCCCCACAGGTTGAACACAATTCTTGGCCAATCAAACGAAAAGCCGGCCTCAACAGACCGGCTTCGCATCTTAATTATTCAACAGAAAATCAGGTGACCACTTGCCAGTTCGCAACTGCCTGACGCTGGGCATACGCTCCGTGAACACGGCGCAACGTCTTGCCGGTACGAGTCTGATACTCCGCCTCCTGCTTTAATGACGCCATTTCCCGGCTTAAATGCGCGCTGTTTGATCGATCCATCTCCATGATCCGGTCCACGGCCTGCTGCACCTCGGGGTCATCTGCGAACCGAGACCGCCCCTCCGTGGCAGGCGCTTCCAACTTCAGGATTGCAGAACGAACCGCCGCTTTTTCCTCCTGGACGGCATCAACACAATCGAAATCCTTGCCCCCGATCGCCTGCGTCTCCTCCCCGGTCAACGCCCGAAGCTGATCCAGCAATTTCAGCAATTCCCCTTTCGTGTCCATTCTTATCCGGATACGTCCAGCGTCCCCACCTCTGCGGAAGCTCCGCCCCCTGACGGCGTACTGACATTTTTCATTTCGCGGCGGGTCATCTCATCCCAGGCATCACGAATCGTTTTCACCCGCTCCATCACTTCATCGATAGGCTCCGGTTTTTTGTCCATATTCGCCTCCTGCAATAGTCGGTCAAAGTAGTCATACAACCCGGCCATCGTTTCACCAAACTCCGTCGCCTTGTCCATGTCCAGACTCGAACGCAATTCACGGATAATCGCCTGGGCCTTTTGGATGTTGCCGTTAATCACCTGATGATACTCAACCGGATCCTCCAACCCAAAACCACCCTTTGCATTATTCAAGAATCGGATGATTCCATCGTACAACATCAGTACCAAATCGGATGGCGAAGAGGTATTCACAGACGTGCTCTTGTACGTATTCGCCTTGGCGTAGGGATTGGCCGGTTCAGCGGAGGGCACGGGAGCGCCGGGTTGGGGGCGGGTATATGGATTCATCCTATCTCAGGGAATTACTCGGGGGCGACCGATCAACGATGCTCGACGTAGCCCTTGGCCAGCAGCTTGGCGATTTGGTCCATGGCCTTGTCCGGATCATACTGGTCGGCTTTTTCCTGGGCGATGACACGCGCCTTGCGGGCGGCGAACTCCGCCTCCACCTGTCGCTCTGCCTCCTCAAGTCGATGCGAACTCAACTCAAGCACGTCCTTCGCAACCAGCGGCGACCGTTGCGACTGCTTGGCGGCGTTTCCCGGTTTGTTAACTCCACTGGCCTGTCGAGGGCCAAGCGGATCATTTACTTTGTCGATAGCTGACATGATATAAGATTCTACAGTTTACGGTGTCCGGCGACCGTCGGGCTCCTGCCCATAAAAGAACCCCCTGCCTGGGTCATGGGGAACACGCGCTCCCTCGGTGTACGCCGCATTCAACGGCTTCACCAGGCGCTGCATGGTCATGACAACTTCCTCGGCCGTATAGCGCCCGAACCTCCGGGGTGAATTGAGCAGACCAAAATCATAGTCCAACTCCGGGTCGGACAACCCGTTTTTCACGCCGTTCCGAATAGCAGAGTTGATGACGTG
>CEUG01106274.1_pt1 | contig 18610 bp, 10 predicted proteins | sample 531421 | NCBI WGS metagenome assembly CEUG01 (sample SAMEA2622901, study PRJEB7988) | marine metagenome | biome: marine biome (ENVO:00000447); feature: surface water layer (ENVO:00002042); material: "saline water (ENVO:00002010), including plankton (ENVO:xxxxxxxx)" | depth 5 m | reverse complement strand
CTCCCTCCAGAACCCCCCCCAACAGAGCCAAAAAGAGAGGAGGTCATCCAAGAACAAAGACCGGAAGAACTGACAAAGGAAACCATCCCTGAACGACAAACAGAGAGGACAACAGATGCCCCCTCTGAGCACGTCGTGGAGCTCCACCCGGACGCCTCCCCCTCCTCGCCGATCGGAAATCCCTGCCAAAACGATGCAGATTGTGGTGGACAACCTTACATATGTATCGCTGAGATGTCCGGTACTGTCCCATTTCCATTCCCAAATCCAACGGGCAAGGGACCTCCAGGTGGCTATTGCACCCAACCATGCTATGCAGGTGGAAAAGAATGCCCACCAGATAGCACATGCTACGTTCCTGGCGCAGCTTCTGGGATGTGTTTAAAATCATGCAGCTCAACTCAGGAGTGTCGTAGCTCTGAAGGATACGCTTGTATGGAAAGTTTTCCAAAGAAGGCATGCTTTCCCCCTTCTTGTGGACTCTCCTCGCCTGGGGGGACGTACAACATCACCCTCGGTCCATTCAACCGATTAAACGGTTGCACAGGAGCACCACCTGTGCCATCAGGTACAACGCTCACAGCACCAATCTCAAAGACTGGAACCAATTTACGCATCGTCTTTGGTGCCAAACCTGGCTCGATGCTTCCAGTCACATGGCCTTTGGAGGGAACGTATCAGACAAGTGGGAAATTTGATGTGAGCAATCCAAAGGGATGTAGCAGCGGATGTGATGGAAAAGCGAGCGGCTATTTTCGCAACGCATGTACATTCTCTGGGACACTTGAGATCACACACGGAAATTGTACGTTCTCCTACCAACTCAACGGCTATCACCGATGAAGGACGACCTTCAGAGGCCTTCAAGTTCGTACAAAGAACGGTTTCAGCGAACCTTCTCTTTTTCGACATAGGGCAAGAAATCGTTGGAGAGTTTGTCTGCGAGTGGGACGTGTCTGGCAGCAAAGTAGCCACAAATATCGTCGGGCATGGCTTTTTGTTCGGTCCAGGAGATGGAGACTCCACCGAGCCCCACAACATCGGCTCCGCTCCCTTTGAGGAGCGCGTGACCACCGGCGAGGTCCCAATCACACAAAGGATGGCGAGCAGAGAGTCCGGCGGTTGCCTTCCCACATGCGACGAGCGCCAAACGTGTGGCGATGCTCGCACAAGGGACAAGCTGCGCAGGTGCCAACAATCTCTCATTCTCTGCAAGTCGCTCACCACGAAGCTTTTGACTGACGAGGACGCGACTCTCTGCCGTCAAGACCTCTTCGGCAGGTGGGAGCCGAACATCTTCTCCATTGAGTTGGAGTGTGCCTTCCTTGTGCCATGTGACAAAGAGCCCATCTTCTCCAGTTAACTCTGTAGGAATAGGCGCGTAGACAGCGCCAAGGACCAGCTCTCCATGATCCACCAATCCAACGGAGATAGAGGACTCTCTGTGACCGTTCAGGAAGTCTTCGGTCCCATCGTGCGGATCGATAAACCACGTGCGCATGTTGTTGCCCGTGTATCCGTCGCCTTCCTCACAAACAATGGCATCATCTGGAAAATATTGTAATATTTGCTGTTTAAGAACAAGTTCTATTTCTTCGTCAATCGGGGCTTTCTTTCCCTCTCCACGCGGACCATCAGGACGTGCGACCTCCTCCTGTAGCATCTCCCCTCCCCGCTTCATCTGTTCAATGATAAAGGTCATTTCGCGCTGATACATAGATGTCTCCCAAGTCAAATTTTACCCATGAGCGATTTGCCCATGAAAAAGTTTCAAGAACCTATGTAACACACCTTGGCAACGAAATAAACCGGATGTGAGAACAAAATCAGGTGGCGCGCTCACAAAAAAAGATGTAAAGCAATCGCCAACCTTGTCCGTTATGTAGCAATAGACTCACAACGAACAACCGCGAGTAATTTGCTTGTCACAAAAAAGAGGCTTAGTACTGTGTCTTTTGTACCAATTGTGAGAATTAAACGAAATACAACTTTAAGTAGATTTGGGTGTTCAAACTTGAGACAATGGAACAATCATCCAAGTCATAAAAACACAAACGCTTTTCCCAGTAGCGCAAAAGCGGTGATTTTTGACATCGAACAGGAGGCTTATTGATACGATGAAGAAATATCTCCAATTATTAGGAACCCTTGCCATGTTGGGCTTGATGTTCGCCCCAACAGACGCCTTCGCGTCCCACTTTCGAGGGGGGACACTGAGTTACAAGTACATCTCGGGAAGAACTGTTGAAGTCACCCTTGAGTACGACTACCGGCTCAACACCGCACCAAGCACGGCATTTGTTAACATGGGTGGTCAAGGTACAGATGAAACATACCCAGGTGGTCCTCGTGCAAACCAAACGAGCCTTCGCTTCACAATGACAGAGGTAAGCCGCGACACGGCTGAAAATGCCTATAAATGGAGGGGAACCGCAAGGTTCACTTACAACGGCACAAGCACAGGCCCATTCTACGCCTCCTACACAGGTTGTTGTTGGTTGAGCACCATGAGCAACGCCAAGGACGCCAGTTGGAACCTCCAGATCAAGATCTGGTTGAATGGTAACGCTGACCCTGAGATCAGATCTCCATCCTTCGACTCTCACTGTATTGGTCTTCCGTACTCACGAAACGTCAACGCAGTCGACCCAGACCGCGATCCCATCACATATCACCTTGGGGGATTTAACCCAACAAACACCAACGCCACCTGCTCATACAATAATGGCATCGCTGTATCTCCTTGTATTGGTTTCCAACCTCCAACAGGCATGACCATCAACCAGCAAGGAGATATATCGTGGCCAGCTGCAAGTGTGAGGGCTGGAACCTTTGCGATCACTGTCCGTGTTGATGACAACAAGGGCGCAACAACCTACCGAGATTTCTACTTGAAGGTTACGCCCACCTGCCCAAACCCAAATCCACCAACGATCAAATTGAATCCATCAGCCATCACTGTTGCTGTCGGGCAAGCTGCTTGTACAACAGCAACAGCCAATGATCCAGATGGAAACCAAATCGAATGGTTGGACATCAACCCCGTGTTGCCTGCTGCAACAGCAAAACCCTCTGGTAACTTTAATGTCCCAGCCACATTCAAGTACTGCTGGACTCCTGTCAAAGCCGATGAAGGCACCACACATAACATCCTCTTCACAGTTCGAGATGTTGTAGCGAGTGGACGTTTACGCGCGCAAGCCACATTCAAAGTTACCGTTGCGGCAGGAAGCCCTCCTGCCATTGCGGTCTCACCGGCTGGCACGACAAAAAATGTGGATGAAGGCAAGAGCATTACATTCACTCTCAAGGCATCAGATCCTGATGGAAACGGTATTGATACCTTTACCCTTGCCAACCTCCCCTCTTTTTGTAAAGCAGTGAAGAAGGGTGCAGATGAGTACCAAATCACCTGTACACCTGGATACAACGACGGAACTAAGTCATACACATTCCAGGCAACGGCTAAAGACAAAGACGGAAAACCCAAGACAACAACGACAGCCATTACGGTTAAAGTAAACGATGTCAACCGTCCACCAACTGTCACAAACCCAGGAACCATCACTGTAGAAGAAGACAAACAAAACAAATACCAAGTCAAAGCAAGTGATCCCGATGGAGACAAGCTCACGTACTCCATGACAGGTTTGCCAGCGACAGCCTCCATCGATCCAAATACAGGTGAGATCAAGTGGACGCCAGAACAGAAAGATGTCGGCGATCACACTGCGAAGATCACTGTCACAGACGCCCGTGGTGGTAAGACAACTATCACTGTTAAGCTCACCGTCAAAAACACCAACGATGAGCCAGTGATCTCTGGTACCCCCTCCAAGGAAGCTGAAGAAGACAAGCAATATACCTACAAACCCACTGTCACGGATGAAGACCCAGGAGATCAGGGCAAACACACCTGGAAGCTCAAAAAAGGCCCCACAGGTGCGAAAGTCGATCCAAAAACAGGCGTAGTCACATGGACCCCTGGCGATAAAGACGTCACGAACGGCTCAGCAGACTTTGAGATTGAAGTCTGCGATACAGGCACACCCAAAAAGTGCTCCACCCAAAAATGGACTGTCAACAACATCAAAAACGTCAACGACAAACCCACCATCTCCGGAACACCTCCAACCGTTGCGTACAGCGGCGAAGAGACCACCTACGAGCCCAAGGTTAACGACGTCGACCCCGGCGACAAACACACCTGGAGCATCAAAAAAGGACCAGCGACCGCGAGCATCGATCCTGCAACAGGCAAGGTTACTTGGAAGCCCGGCCAAAGCGAGATCGGAAAAGACGCAGACTTTGAAATTGAAGTCTGTGATGACGGCACGCCCAAACAATGCGCAACACAAACCTTCAAGGTCCCTGTCAAACAAAAATGTAAAGTTGACGTCGAATGTTCAGGCAAAGAGATCTGCGCACCTATCAAAGGCGAAACATTCATGGTCTGTACGGACCCCGGATGTGCGGACCAATCCCCCAAATGTTCGGACGCTGCACAGTATTGTAAGGATGGTACTTGTGGCAAGAACGCTTGTGACGGTGTCCTCTGTGCTCCCGGCGAAGTCTGTCGTCCATATGACGGAAAATGCATCAAGCCTTGTGCTGGTGTGACATGTGCAACAGGCGAAGTCTGTATGGACGGCGCTTGCCAAAAAGAACCCTGCGCAGCAGCAGGAACAGCATGTAAATCCGACGAAGTGTGTGACGTCACCACAGACCCAACCAAGCCCACCTGTGTGAAAGCACCATGTCAAGGCGGTTCTTGTAAACACGACCGTGTCTGTCTCCACGGCACCGTCTGTATCGATGACCCATGCTTGAACATGAAATGCCCCAACCGCACACAACGTTGTGTCGCAGGCCAATGTATCGATCGCCAAAACTGTACTGTCGACACAGAATGTCCCGGTGAGGAAATTTGTGTGAATGGCAAATGCTACGAGCCTGGATGCCACGCACAAGGCGCATCCTGTGGTCAGGACCAAAACTGTATCCAAGGCGAATGCAAAGACGACACGTGCAAAGGCGCAAACCCCAAAACATGTGCCGCTGACGAATTCTGCCGTGGAACAGACGGACAATGTGTCAAACCTTGTGCAAATGTCCGATGTCCAGCAGGCCAAACCTGCACAGACGGAAAATGTGGTGCAGATCCTTGCGCTTCAGTGACTTGCGACGCAGGCAAAGTCTGTGTCGACGGTGATTGTGAGAAAGACAACTGTGCAGGTGGTACCGCTTGTAAACACGGCCGTGTTTGTCAACCCAGCCTCAACACATGTGTCACCGATCCTTGCACAAGCGTCACCTGCCCCGACGCCAAACAAGTCTGTAAATGGGGACAATGTGAAGCACCTCCATCATGTACATTCGACAATGACTGCCCCGGTACACAGCTCTGTGTCCAAGGCAAATGTGTCATTGATGAGTGTGGTTCAGGCTGCCCCAATGGCAAAATCTGTCAGGACGGAAAATGCTTGAACGATCCATGTAGTGGTGTCCAGTGTAAAGCAGGCTCCTTCTGTAAGGCTGGGACTTGTGTTGGCTCATGTGCAGGTGTCTTCTGTGCAACAGGCGAGATCTGTATCGAAGGCAAATGTACCTCCGATCCATGTAAAGACAAAACATGTGGAAACGACGAGATCTGCGTCGAAGGCCAATGTGTCAAAAACACCTGTAAAAAAGAAAACTGCCGTGGCACCCGCATCTGTCAAGGTGACAAATGTATCAACGATCCATGTGGTGGCATCACTTGTGAGACTGGACACACCTGCCAAGAAGGACAATGTACAGGTGACCGCACCTGTAACATCGACTCCGAATGTCCAGGAGAGTCTGTCTGTATCGATGGAAAATGTGCCGAGCCCGGTTGTTACAAAGAAGCTTGTACTGACGGCAAACTCTGCATCAAAGGGAAGTGTACAGACGACCCATGTAGTGGTAAAAACTGCGCTGAAGGTGAGACTTGTAACCCTGTCTCCGGTCAGTGCGAGAAGAACTGCCCTACATGTGACGCTGGTGACCGCTGTGTCAACGCAACCTGTGAAGCAGACCCCTGCGCTGGTGTGACCTGTGATGCTGGAAAATCCTGTGTCGACGGAACCTGCAAAGACGATGTCTGCGCAGACTCCACTGCCGTCAACTGTAAGTACAAACGTGCTTGTATCAGCGGAAAATGCCAGGACGATCCATGCTACGGTGTCAAATGTGCAGACGGTTCTAGCTGTAAAGCTGGCGTCTGCTACGAACCCAAGAAGTCCGATCCAGAGAACAACGCTGAAGGCAATGACCCTGATGGTGGTGACAAAGATGGTGACACCCAACCTGACACCACAACGGACAAAGGAGGTGAAAAACCAGAAGAAAGCGGAAATGTCGAGACCAAGCCACTCCTCGCATCTGGTGGATGTACATGTAGCACCAATGACGGAAAGAACCCACTTGGTAGCTTCTTTGCCCTCTTCTGCTTCTTTGCTGTCCTGATGGTCTCCATCACACGCCGCAAAAAGTAATCCTCCCCACCACTTCCTCCTCCATCTCCCCACAAGACAAAAAAATCCCCCACAACCAAACATTCCTCTCGTGACATTCGTCAGAGTGTAGGCTTGCTTCTACAGGACGAAACCGTTATCTTTGAAGGGTTCAAACACTCTTCCCCCATTTGATGTCGCGAGGTACGATGTTCATACCAATTGATAAAGAACACTTCCAACACGGTAAGATCTCTTTTCAAGCATCCGTCAAGGCCGCATACGAACAGGACCTGGATTGGATTGAGTCAATGTTGCGTTCAGGACTCTCCGTCCGAGTCGTCGCGGAGAAGTCACTCACGTTGATGTTGTACACAGAGCTTCGCAGTCGACTGCACAACGGCTCTCCCGGTATGCGCTGTGTCCTTGTACAATCTCCGCCCTCCGGTCAGGGACGATCATTTATGCACGGCATGGTGGAAGACCTGTGGAACCGCGTCAACGACTTGATCGGAGAAGAGAACAGCATCGTGGTCATGCCACACCTCGACCTCCTCGCGACCACCACAGAGACAACACTCGGCACCCCCGCAAGAGAAGCGATCGCGGCGATGGCGCAAGATCCAGAGCTGACCTTCCTCGCCTTCTCAGACCCCTCTCTGAAATTGCCACAGGCCATCGAGGACCTGTTCGATGTACACCGTGAGCTGATCGGCATTCGCCGTGACGTGTTACCTCAACTCGTCACCTACGAAGAGGCCCAGCGTTTTGGTGTCGATCAACTCAATTCGTACAGACTCTACAAATATGTCTCGGGTATTCACGCGGTCAAACTTCGCAAATTGATGGCGCGTATCCTCGAATATCCACCCCTGATCTCCCTGCCACCAGACGAACGCGTCGAGGAAAAACGCAAGATAGAGCGGACTCTTCGGGATATGACCCTGCTCGGTGGCATGGAGCTTCCTTCTGTCGATATTGACGAAGATATTGGTGGGTACGAGAAGGTCAAAAAACAGATCAAAGAGGAACTACTTGAGATCCTGAAGATTCGCGAAGATCCTCAGTGGGCCGACCTTGGAGAGGAGCTTGAAGAGACATTACCCAGAGGGATTTTGTTTCACGGCCCCCCCGGAACCGGGAAGACCTACTTCGCGAAAGCCATCGCAACAGCGCTCAACGCCACGACGATCGTCGTCTCTGGTCCGGAGATCAAATCGAAGTGGGTAGGCGAAACCGAGGCCAATCTCCGCCGCATCTTCGCGCAAGCAAGAACAGCCGCCCCTGCGCTGATCATCTTCGACGAAATCGACGCAATTGCCCCCCAGCGGGGTATGTACATGGGCTCAGGTGTCGAACACAGTCTCGTCAACCAATTGCTCACGGAGATGGACGGATTCCGCAAAGAAGAGATGGTCTTTGTCGTCGGCACAACCAACTTCGTGCAAAGTGTCGACCCCGCACTCCTTCGTCCAGGACGCTTTGAGTATCATATCCATGTCCCCTACCCAGACAGACAAGCCCGACGAGAGATCGCCGAAATCTACGCGCGGAAGTTCAACTTCTCGCTCGAAGAAGACGTCATGGAGACGCTCATCAATCGCACCGGTGCATATGTCGATCCTGCCCAAGGTACAAGGTTCTCAGGTGACCATATCTACGGCATCTTCCGCCAACTCAAGCGACTACAAGCGCGTAAAAAAGACCGCAGCCAACCCTTTGAGATTGAAGCAGAATACATCAACGAGGTGATGGGGGCAGCCCCTTACCGCTCCGAAGAGAAGCGCGCGTACGAACGAAAAAAAGCCGCCTACCACGAGGCCGGACACGCGCTCGTCGCAGCACATCGACTCGGACCACAGTCCATTCAAAAGGTGACCATCGAAGCCGATCATCCAGATGTCGAAGGTATGGTCTCGATCCACAGCTATGTCTCTGAAGGCGCGACCAAACAAGTCCTGCTCTATCTGATCCAGGTCGCCCTCGCAGGTCGTGCCACAGAGGAGCTGATCTTCGATGAGATGGACATCGGCGCCAAAAACGATCTGGACATGGCGACCAATACAGCACGAATGATGGTTGAAGACCTCGGCATGAGCGAACGATTTGGCCCACGGGTCTATCGTATGGGGAATGGCCAAGAGGCCGCAGTCGGCGGCATGACAAGAGAATGGATCGACAAAGAAGTCAACGAACTGCTCAAACAACAATACACACACACAAAAGACTTCATCCAACAACATCTCGAAACGCTCGAAACGTTGACCCAAACGTTGATTGAAAAAAGGGAGCTTGAAAGTCCTGAGATCGCAAAGCTCCTTGGACTCGAACACCCAACGCCGAGCACAACCCAAAAAGGCACATAACCCACAGCGTATGTAGGAGCATCCGATGGGCTCAATTACCATATCGTTTATCCATGACCCCGAAACCAACCGAAAAGAACTGTGGGTGGATTACGAATCCAGTGAAGACTGGATGCCCGCAGAACACGAGCGTAGACACAAACAAATTGTGCGCGAGCTCGTCGATCAAGGCAAACTCGAACCGAGTATGGTCGACAGGATCCACGTCCGCGTAGAGGGCGAAGAGATGGAAGTCGAAGAGATCGAGGAGAACATCAATCTCGTCCCACAAAGCACGAAGACCTGATATGTCCTATCGCCACCTCTCCCTCTTGATAAGCATCTGCCTGTTCCTTTTGGTACAGGGTTGTAAAGGACAACAAGCGAAACAAACCTCCGTGGACGCTCCAGATGCCCCCTCTTCCTTTGTTCAGGCGGAGAAAGCCTTTGCGCGATATCAACAATATCAACTCAAATCCTCCTATCCCGATGCAACGTCATTTCGCGAGGATCTGAAGCACAAAGCCAATCTCTTCTCCATCGCCAAAAAACACTACAAAGACACCTTTACGAGCAAACAACACGAGTGGAGTATCGCGAGCCTCACACGTGCCGGCGATCTTCACATGGACTTCGCCAAACAGCTCTACAATGCCCCTCCTATCGACCTCGAAACGCTCGCGACCAACCAAATTCGCCGGGTCTTGATACGCAAAGGCATCCCCAAAGAGGTCCAACAGCGTGTGCTTCCCAAGCTCCTTGCGCGTGTCTTACCCCGTGTCCAACGCTCTTTTCGTATCCGCATGATCAAAAGAGGCAACTTCTTTGCTGAAGCTGCGTTGTCGCTGTACAAACGCGCGGTCAAAAAAGACAGCGCACAACCAGGCAAGTGGTCTATCCGCGCAAAAGAACAACTTAAACGTATTAAATTCTACAGTCTCCCGCTCAAGCCAAAGTCGTAACAACAGAAAAAAGTCCCACTGCACCGCTCATTTAGGCTCACAACTTCTGCCAGGACCCATCACCACGGGTTGACATTCCGAGCAATTTCACGCACAAAGATAAAGCACCACACAACTCATGGACTCCGCTGGTATACCATTCAACACGATATACCAAGAGCAACAAAAAGTGTGTTTCGCCTAAGGCAACAGGGACCAGTGAGACCCGACACCAAACATCATAACAGGCGCTTACCACCCGACGCATCTGATGACACGAGCCCACAGACGGATAACAAAATGGAAATAAGCATCGCACCAGCGACCGCCCCCCAACCACTGTCCTCCTCGGAGATCCTCGACTTTATCACACGCCTACAACACCCCGAACCCAAAAACAGGCGCGACTTGGCCGAGACGCTTATCAACGAAATCAACGCATTACCAGGCGTCGAAAGTGCCCAACTGATCCTCTCCGACCCCAAGACAGCCTCCATCCGCACCGTCTGGCAAGCGCTCGACGGAAGTCTCGAATTTGGTGATTGGAGTGATCTTCATGACACAATGTGGTCCAAGATCACGCAGCCTTTTCTCACGCAAGTCACAACAGAGTCATCTCCCATCCCATCACTCCCCTCCCCAGAAGCCCCATTTATCGCGAGATGCGTCATACCAATCCCTTACGCCTCCGAGCTGCTCGCGATCATTTCCGTACAAAGTTCTCACGAGCAAGCATTCCACGAATGGGATATCGACGCATTGCAACTCTTCTCTCGTCACCTCGGCCTCTTGCTTGAGAGCACCAGACGGATCGAAACACTCGACAACAAACTCGAAAAACAGAAAAAACAAGCGACCCTCAAACCCGCCTCTCTTGAGGGGATGCTTCACATCGCAAAAGCCGTCCAAAACGAACTCGAACCGATCAACACCTATCTCCAACACAACATCCAAACATTCAGAAGGTACATCCAAACTCTCCAAAACGTTATGGACTACCAACTCGATGAGATCCGTCTGCGCATCGGAAATGAAGGTGTTCAACGTGTCACCCAACACGCCGAACAAAACAAACTCCCCGATATCATGGCGGACATCAACACCATTTTGCAAGACAGCGCTGATGGTGTCTTCCACATCAACACCCTCCTCAAAACGCTCAAAGAGCTCGACACTGAAGAGGCGCTCCCCTCACCTTTCCAACTCGACGAGCTCTTTCCCCCTCTGCTCCCTCTAGTCTTCAAAGGGCCACTCCCCCGCGTCGAAATGGATTGGGGACCTTTACCAACACTCTACGGCCAAAAAACGCGCTTTCAAAAAGCAATCCTCGTGTTGTTGTGTGCACTCCAAAAACACATATCCATGCACACAGCCTCTCCAAAACTCACGATCCAAACCACCGAAGAAGACGGAAATATCCATCTACGTATTTCGTTCCCCTTGCCCGAAGATGCCGAACCAGGATGGGACGTCAATGAAAATGGCTACCTCTTCTCCAAACGCGTCATCGAAGAACATCAGGGACGCTTCCTGATCGTACAGGCAGCTGGAGTATCGACGTTTGAGCTGATCTTCCCCTCCATGTTTGCACACTCAGAGGGCGCACAAGATACCATCCTTGAGCTGCCCGCGATCAACGCCGACGCCTCTTACGAGCCTGCCGGTATGGAGCTTGATGCTGTCCCGCTCCCAACACAGGATGAACCCACATCCAAAGGCGGCCCCCCCAAACGTCCGAGAAAACTACAGCTGCTTCTCTTTGGCGATGATCAGCGCTATCTCCGATCAGTCAAACGCATCCTTGGCGCAAGACACGACGTGAACCTCGCCTCTACGACACGCTCTGCGCTCGACCAAATCGAAGGTAATTCGGATTTAAACTTGATTCTTTGTGATCTTCAGGGGGATGCCGAAAAATGTCTCGAATTTGTCGACGATATACAAAACCAGGCTCCACAACACCTGCGCCGACTCTGCTTCTTTGAAGGCGGAAGGCTCAAACCCAACGTGCGAGAGTTTGCTTCCAAAGTCGCCAACCGTTGTTGCCCACGCAACGCCGCGTCGCAAGACATCGAAGAGTTTGTCCAACAACACGTACGTCTGCTCGAACTGGAGTTGACCCCTCCAATGCCCTTGGGCAGCAGCCAGTCACTCGACGAGCTTCCCCAAGTCACATTGGAAATTGACATCAAATGATGTAGAGGTAGGGCACAAGATAAGGACACATGACAGGCTCAAACACGACTCTTTGACCATCCCCTGCTCTGGCCTCCCCCCACGATGTAAACGAGATCTCACGACCACGCACCTACTTTTTTTTCCACTTCACTTTCTTCGCTTTGCGTTTCTTCGCGCGCTCTTTCTTTCTCCACTTTCGCACCCAATCGTCGTAGTAGCGACGATTGCTGTTGTCCTTTCGGACTTGCGATGCCGGCTCATGTTCGTTACGCGCGTTGGTTTGGAGTTTGATGAGTTGGTACTTGTTGTTTGTCTTGTCGATGACCTTCAAGAGTTTGGCGTATGTCTTCCCAACCGCACGTTTGAGTTGCTTCATCCGAGTTTTCTTGGCTTCGATCAGAAAATACGCAGGGTGACCACTCGCGCGATGACGCTTGAGCGCCTGATATAACCGCGCATAGGAGTATGTACCGAGAATTTGAAGGTCTTGGTTTTGGAAGTAAAACTTCTCTCCCCTCCAATTCATCCTGAACGCCAACAGGGGCTCCTTGGGAAAAGACATCTTGCGACCATCAGCCCATTTATTCGAGAGTCGCTTCTTCCAATATGGGCTGTCCTTTTTCAAGGTCTCAGCGAGATGTTTTTGGCTCCAGTGTGGGGTCAAATTGATCATAAAGGAGTGTGCGTTGTAGAACGCGAAAAAGGCTCCCACACCACACAACCCCCACACCATGATCTTGCGGGCGTTGTAAAAGAATCCCGAGAGGTAGAAAAAGACAACCACCAACGCGATATCGCGGAGTACCACTTGAGGCGTTGGACGAAAAAGGAAGATCTGCTTCAAGAACGCAAACTTCACGTCGATGCCAAACAACAACAGTGGCTCGCTCCAAGGATACGGACGCGAATACTTGTAGACAAACATGTTGACGAGATGATGGGGATTGGTGATCACATCACGGAAGATCACACCAAAAATACCGAGCGCAATCAGCAAGGCAAACCGGTAATTTGCGTTCTCCTCATGGGACAAAAAGCGGTCCAACCAGATCCCGATCAAGATCGCGCTAATCGGCACCACAGGGAAAACGTAGTGGTGAAATTTGGTTTGGGACAACGAGAATAACAACAGCGCACAAAACCACCACGCGAACATAAAACGATGCAGTTTTTGTGTATGTCCAGCTGCACTGCGCGATGGTTGGCGAAAGCGCGCGAAGGACAACAAGGCCACAGGTAACAAACCAACCCATGTCCCTAGAGCATACCCAAGCTGCTGGATAAAATACACAAATGAGCCCTTCTCACCGTGTACACCGCGAAACAACCTGTAGATGTTGTCGTGCAAAATGAAGCGCTTGTAAAAGGTCATATGATCGTCGATGTTGCGACCTGGAAAGAAGCTCATGTGCAGATACCAAGGGAGCGCGATCAAGAGCGTCAAGAAGACGCCTGAGACAAGCCTCACCCGCAACAACAAGGCCCAATCATTGCTCAACAACAGGTAGCCAAGGATCACAAAGCCAGCGAGGCCAGCTCCCAGCATCCCCTTCGCGAGCAAGGTCAATCCCATCAGAAAATAAAAGAAATACAGGTAAGGAAGATGCACCCTCGGCAACCTGCCTTCTTTGTCTGCCGCTTCCCGCTCTTGCACAGAGCCAAAGACCGCTAACGCAAAAAACCCAAGCCCCGCCGTGATGTAAGATGTGACGATAATATCTACAATCGCCTGACGACCCAAAAACACCGTCAGCGGAGTCGTCGCGACAGCGATCGCAGCAAACAAGCCAGCCCGTCTCGTGAAAAGACGAGACACGACAAAGTACACCACCCACACCATCCACACAGCGTGCAACGCAAAAGGCAACCGAATCGCCCACTCATTCACGCCAAAAACAGACATGGACGCCGCCATGTACCAAAACATCAAAACAGGCTTGGACAAAAAGTACGCGTAAGACCAATATGGATGAACCCAATCACCGCGAACCACCATCATTCTGGCTGTTTCAGCGTAATGGGGTTCCCAACAGTCCCACAACCCAAAATTGAGCTGTGTGAGATAGAGCCCTCCTGTCAACACGATCAACCAAAATTGCAGCACCCTATCATCACCACCGTCTCCGGGAGTCGTGCTCTTCTTCCACCACTCTGCAAGGCCAATCGCTTTTGCAGGCGTCGATGGAGGTCCTACAGAATTCGATGACTCCGAAGAACTCTCTGTTCGCTCCTCGGCTTCTGTCGATGTGTCCTCGTCAGAAGCAGGTGTGTCACTTACTTCCTCGGCAGCAGTCTCCTCCACTGAGGACTCAGTGGACGATTTAGATGAAGAAGCCTTGGATGATGTATCGACTTGAACGTGGGGAGCTTCGTGTTTTTTGGGGGAGGATTTCTTTTTCTTACGTTTTTTGGCCATGCTGTTTCGTTGTACTCCTCAGCAAGAATGCAAATCGTTTCGAAGAGGCCCAAAAGGACCACGAGAACTTGAGTGTTTTACATCAAATCGACGCCAAACACCACATCTCATACAAATGGTAGGGGAAAAGGAGACGGACAAAGGGAGGAGAAAAAGAAGGTCTTCTCTAGCTCTCAATAGCCTCTCTGACTTGCTTGCCGAGAAGGCTACGTTGAAGCTGTCGATGAATTTGGCGCTCCAACTCTTCAAAGGAGTAGGAGCCTTTTTGGAAAATCTCCAAGATCCCCCCCCGAAGTCTTTCGTGATCTTCGGAGGTCAGCTCCATCGCGGTCAAAACGATGATAGGTGTTGATTCCCAACGTTCATTTTGCCGGACGACCTCCATAAAGGTGAACCCATCCATCTCAGGCATCATCAAATCGAGCAGGATGAGGGCGGGCTCTTCTTCATCCATCTTATCGAGCGCAACAAGGCCATTTTCGGCAGTCATGACTGACCAACCATGTTGTGTAAAGGTCCGCTGCAACAGCTCTCTCGTGTTGTCATCGTCCTCGACAACGAGTACAGGCCCTTTCTCTTTACAGGATTTGTACTCTTGCAGGACAGCAAGCAGATGATGTCGCTCAAAAGGCTTGGTCAAATATTCAGACGCACCGAGCGCATACCCCTTTGAAACCTCATCCACAATGGTGAGCATCACGACGGGGATTTTTGCGAGCGCTTCGTCGGCTTTGAGCATCGACAACACATCCCATCCGCTGACCCCCGGCATCATCACATCGAGTGTGATCGCGGCAGGCTCGTACTGCTTCGCCAGACGAATCCCTTCCTCTCCACCACTCGCGGTCACGACGTTGTAGCCTTCTTTACTGAGCATCCTGACGAGCAAACCACGAACGGATTCATCGTCGTCGATCACCAGAATCGTCGGCGCATCTTCACGATAGTGGTGAAGGACACCGGGTTTATCGACACCTTCGAAGACAGCACGGTGTCGGGCGCTCTTATTGTCTCTCGATTTAGGCAGCCAGACTGTAAAGGTAGAACCTACATCGATCTCGCTTTTCACACCAAGGTCACCACCAAGAAGCTCACAAAAACGTCGACATATCGTCAAGCCCAAACCAGTCCCACCGTACTTACGCGTGAGACTACCGTCCACCTGTGAAAAGGGAGCAAACGCCGAGTCGATTTGATCGGCAGACATCCCAATACCTGTGTCTCGGATGTGGAACAACGCGCCCGGCAATCCATCCTTTTCGCCACGAGTTAACTCCACAGTGACGCGACCATTTTCGGTAAACTTGCTTGCATTGGACAGGAGATTAAAGAGGATTTGTCGCAGGCGTCTTCGATCCGTTTGAACGATAACAGTGGAGTCCGGTACAATGATCTCCACAGTGTTCCCATTTTTCTGGGCGAGGCCTCTCGTCTCATCGACAACCTCTCGGACAAAGTCGTTGAGTGGCAGGTCTTCAAACAGCGTGTCGACCTTGCCGGACTCCACCTTCGAAAGATCGAGGATATCGTTGATCAGGGCGAGCAGATGACGCCCAGCCTCGTGAATTTTCTTGAGATCGATCGCGAAATCTTCAATTTCGAGATCTTCAGCTTCTTCTTCAAGCATCTCGGAGTAACCGATGATCGCGTTGAGAGGTGTACGCAACTCGTGTGACATATTGGCCAAAAAGAGACTCTTGATCTTGTTGGCTTCGAGCGCTTCATCTCTCGCGACACGCAGCTCATCGTTGAGCTTCTGAATGCGTTCAAAACGCTGATTTGAAGTAATATCTGTAGCGATCCCTACAGCCCCAACGAGCTTTTCACCTTCATAGACAGGTGAAAAGTGAGCCTCAAAGGTCTGATCACCGCGTTCGATACTCGCGCTGCAATCATCACCAGAGAGCGCCGTCTCCATCAGCTCACAAAGCATCGAATCCTTATAAAGCTCACCATAATGTGCACCAACAAGTGTCGCGTCGTCAGGCGAGAAGTGAACGCGCTTGCTTCCCTCCGCGAGCAAGATCGTCCCGTCTGCGGCAAGAGACCACAACATGATGGGGGAGTAGCTCATCACAGATCGCATCTGTTCTTGACTATGGCGCAACGCTTGATGACTGGTATGTACTTCGGACTTGAAGTTTTCACGCGCCGAATCAAAGCCCCACGCGAGAAACGAGAGAAATCCAACGAGACCGAGCATCGAGCCCACTTGTAGGCCTTTCATTTGCGCTGCAGGGAGCGCAAGACTCGCAGAGGCAGGTGCGTCATAGATGGCGAGCACAACAAAGGACATGGCGGCAATCACTCCCCAAGCCACACTTCCCCATCGGCCGAGTAAAAAGACCCCCAAGACAGGCAACAACAACACCCCATAAAGCAGCGGCGCGTGTAAACCACCCAAATAAAATGATGAGTAAAGTGAGAGTCCCCAAAAGAGAAACAGAACGCCATTCACTGAAGCGACAAAGAGACCTGTTGTGCGGTAAAGCAACAAGGTCAAAGACAACAACAAAATCGCAACACCAAGCGCCCAAGACAGACGACGCTGTCCCACCCCGAGAAAAAACGCCAACAAAGGCAACAAAAACACTATGTAGCCCAACGTCATCCCGACAAAACTCAGGATCCGTTGTGAGTCAACGCTCTCATCCTCTAAGATAGACGATGGTAAAAAAGATCGTATAAAAGGCCTCATGGATTGTCCTTTTAAAATCTGAAGGCTGTCCTGCTCGGATCGCCTCCCAAGGTTTGTCCTCTTCTACCACGTGTGAGCCCCTCGACATCCTTGGTCCTCCATGCAATATGCATATACCATCGTGGAGAGATAACAAATTCAGAGTTGAAACGGTTTTATGTAGTGTATGGTATTTTTGACGCACGTCAACATCCCCACTCCCCCAAGGCACCTGCAAAGACAAATATCCCTTTTCACTTCAATTATTTAGATTTCTTTTTTCTTCCCACGACCTTTCCCCTCTCAAGCAGCACATCCTTTTTCGAGCACATCGTACAGTTCGTCATCTGTAAGCACGATGGGGTTTCCTTTCATACTGCCGGACTCTTTTGCGAGCGCAATCAAATCCGCAAAGTCTTCATCACACAACTCATACGTCGCGAGCGATGGCATCTCAACAGAAGCGAGCAGCGCCTCAACCCACTCCACCCCATCCATCGCTTTTGCATCGACGTCTCCCGTCATAATCTGTGCAATTTCATCATAACGATGCAGTGCAGGGTGTCCACTGTCACGCGCTTCAAGCGCTCGAATATTTGCGCGCATCACGTGAGGTAACAGACGGGCACAGATCGCACCATGGGGCGCAGGCAGAATCCCTCCTATAACGCTAGCAAACGCGTGCACAGCACCGAGCTTCGCGTTCGCCAACACAATCCCGCCATACAAACTCGCGAGCGACATGTCACGCCTCGCGGTGATATCATGAGAGTGTGCGACTGCGTTGCCGAGAGACATAATACACCGCAACAAACCGTCGTGACAAAGCGCGTCAGTCATCGGATTTGCGAACCCAGAGACGTAGGGTTCGATCAGCTGTGTGAGGGCGTCAAAGCCTGTCATCGCAGTCAAAACAGGTGGCATTGAATAGGTCAAACATGGGTCCACAACCGCCAGCCGTGGGAACAAAAAGTCATCCCTCATGCTCACCTTCAGGCCGTGCTCTTCGGAGAGCAAGACCGCGTTCTTGGTCACCTCAGAGCCGGTCCCTGCTGTCGTAGGGATCGCGATCATAGGGGCGCTCGGTGTCGTCAAACGTCGACCATCTCCGACCCGCTCCAAGTACTCCAAGACTTCACCGTCGTTGGTGAGCATCGCCGCGATCACCTTCGCCGCGTCGAGTGCCCCACCACCTCCTATCCCAATGACGACCTCACAACCAGCTTCTCGCGCCTCCTCGACACTCTCCTGAAGCATCTGCACCGTTGGTTCACCAGAGATGCGCACATTGAGACAAGACGCCCCCAAGGCAGACAACTCCTTCATCAACGGTGTCGCCCGAAGGGTCGAGCGTCCTGTGACAACAAGGATTTGTTGCCCCCATGAAAACGCAAGCTCTGGCACCTCAGTGCTTACCCCTTCACCAAAAAGAATCTTCTCAGCGGTTGAAAATTCAAACTGCATATCCATCCCTATCCATCAACAATTCATACACTTCTTCCAATGCAAACTACACCATGCCGAATTAGCAAACGTGACAAAAGAAGTCAAAAAAACCCCCAAAACTCGCCACTCAC
>CEUG01015411.1_pt1 | contig 19218 bp, 9 predicted proteins | sample 531421 | NCBI WGS metagenome assembly CEUG01 (sample SAMEA2622901, study PRJEB7988) | marine metagenome | biome: marine biome (ENVO:00000447); feature: surface water layer (ENVO:00002042); material: "saline water (ENVO:00002010), including plankton (ENVO:xxxxxxxx)" | depth 5 m | reverse complement strand
CCTGAATTATCACGAAGTGCCAAGCGAATCAACAGGAAGAAGTTAGATTCTGTACCATGGAGCCACTCCGGTCTCCACCCGGGTTCTATTATCGTGTGGGGCCTGTTCAGGGCGATGGTTACATTTGGCCACAAAATCATCTTCAGAAGATCCACTTCCGACCAAGTCCCAGTGATAGATGGAGGTAGAATTTCAGTATCAACCCACATAAACGGGCTAGTAGACCCATTAGTCATAGTACACAGTCAAGATAGACGGTTCACGGCCTTGGGGAGACACGACCTTGTGACCAGGCCATTGTTAGGTTGGTGGTGCCGAGGTCTCGGAATCCAACCCATACTGAGGAAGGTTGAGACGACAGAGGGAATAACAGATCGAGATTTCGCGACAACCATAAACCAGAGAAGTATGCTTACTGTGTCCAATTGCATATCCAGCGGCCACTCAGCAGTCGTCTTCCCGGAGGGGACCTCCCACCAAGACCCTATTCTCCACGGTTTCAAGACAGGCCCCTTCCGAACCGTTTTCGCAGCATCAGCTCTTGCAGAGCATCGCAATCAGCCACCGCCACATATACAGCCCACAGGACTGCACTGGAGAAACCACACAAAATTCAGAACCGATCACTTCGTAGAATATCTTGAACCTATTCCGATACCAAACCCCTACACTTCATCGGAGACGCAACAGCTGATTGATGGCGTATGGGTCGAACCTCCTGAAAATGATGTCGTTGAAATGAGGGACAGAGTCTTCGAGATCCTCAATGAGGCCACCCCAAACTCACCTGACTGGGAGACTTACCGGTCTTGGATATTAATGGCACATAGAAGATCTTCATCCCCTATTCAAGATCTCAAGAAGGAAGTATTGCAAACAAGGATCATGAGAGAAGCATGGAGGGACGGAAAACTGTCCGATGAAACAATGGAGAACGCCAAAAAAACCTCAAAAATACTTTCTGACAGGCAACTGGACCCTAGGGACATCAATCCCGACGGGTCTGTTATTCGCGATCAAACCTCCATTTTCAAACTCATATCAGGACTTTTTATGATGCTGCTGTCGGCACCGTTATTCCTGGTATCCACCTTTCCACAGGCATTCTTGGCTTGGTGGATGGGCGACCGCACGGACGAGGGAATCGATGCAAGGACAACTTACCATCTCCTGGCGGCTATGTTTTCAATACCAATTTTCTGGCCAATCTCATCTCTGTTAGTGTCCTCATCCGTCTCAATATATCTTGGCCTTTCAATCACAAAGGCAGCTCTCTTCATTGTTGCCTGTTTTCCATTATTCTATTTGACATGCTTAATGATGGCATCGGGATATGATATGATGCAGGATTATGCTAGAAATAGAAGGAGGATCAGATTCGTGAACGATGAAGATTACATAACATTTAGAGAGTCCTTGTCGATCGTAGATAAAAATCTAGTTGACCTCATATAGGACACGCAGGTATGGCGTAGCGTGGAAGCCAAGGACGCCGCCAATTCTATACGAAGGTGGTTGAACGACGAAAGGCTAGAAACTCGGGAGGTAGAAGACGGTAAGGCCTTGTTGCACTTGCATGTGAAATACCCCCCAACCAAGGACGGACACATTTTCAATATCGTAATACCCAAGAACAGGTCGTTAATCCTCATCTACTCGGTTACGCGCGTCGACAAGGGTCAACAAAATGAGATGATCGAGTATCGCAATGAGGATCTTATTGGATGGAAAACATGGCTGCATGATATCAGGATGAACCTGACCCGCTCAACATTGGACTGGGTACTTCACGTCGGCAAAGAGGACAGTCAGAAGCGTCCAGGCGCACTTCAAGCCTTTAACATCTCGAGACCCATATGGTTTGATGGTCTATCCCAGAACGAGATAATGCAAACGATGAGGAGGGTCTGGCTAACCAAACTTTCCATAATTCATCAGATTAAGTTTGATTATGGCAAAGGTGTTGGTAAACCCGGTCCTGTGGATGACTGGAAGGCAAGAAAGAGAGGGCCACCGATAAGATCTAGTCAGAACTCTGCGATCGAATCTCCCGAGATAGATTATGATGAAGAGGCTGGGTTCGGGCAAGGCTTCGACCCAAGCGAATGGGCTTAGGCAAAATCTGACCTGAAAGGGTCGACATTAAGTATGTTTGAATGGAGAGATTACCCTTGTGGAGTGGTGAATGTGCAACGAAGTAAAAAAAGGACAAGCATTTTCCTGTCGTTCTTGATGATATCAAGCCTAATTGCAGCCACTGGAGTCCCTTCTTCTGTACAGGCAAGTGAAATCGTTCTGACCGATGCGGTGAACATCGTCAATAGTGGTACGAATTCAGATACCATGGTGGCTGTTGATTCTGATTCAGAAGGAAACGTCCACTTCGTTTGGAGTAGGAATACACAGCATCTATACTACAAGATGCTCGGACCTTCGGGTGAAACATTAATCTCCGAAACCCAAATCTCCAATCCGGGTGCACATCAAGCGTGGCATCCCGATGTAGCTATCGACTCAGAAGACCGAGTACACATAGCTTGGGCAGATAGATCAGGCCAGTGGACCATTTGGTACCAAATGCTAGATCCGGCTATGCATGAGCAGGATGGGACAAGTGCGATTGATGGCTTAAACGGAATTTCAATCATTGACGATTACGAGATAAAATCAGCTCCACAAGACAGAGATTGGCCAGCGATCGCAGTCGATTCATATGACAATGCTCATATCGTCTGGCAGGACAACAGTGACCCTCTTGATCTGTATTACTCACAGACCCAGATTTACTATGAGATGGTTGAGATAGATGTCGACAGCAGAGAAGCTCAAACGAAAATCGATGCGACACTCCTTACGCCGATAATCGGTATGAAAGGGCATCCAGATATTGCGATCGACAGTGAGGACTTCGTGCAAGTCGTCTGGGATGATACAAGAGGAGGCAAGGTCGAGATGGTCGTTCCAATAGACACCTCGGGGTCGATGGGAACCGAATGGGCAGACATGTGCACCGTATTTTACGGAGGACAATTCTCATCAGGGGGCAATTTCATCGGACTCAAACCCATGTTGGAACAAGCGAACATGACTGTATTCGAAACCCTTTACGGAATTGGCGGAGTTCAACAAGTTGCTGCTGCTACGTCTGGTTATTGCACAGCGGCGTATCAGACCGGAGGGTCAGGCAGTCAAGGCCCAAGAGCAAATCACCTCGGTCAGACACCGTCTGACACATCGGGAGGCATAAGGAAGCTAACCGGAGCAGTCCTAGGCGGAGCGGCCATTTCCTTGAGTTATGACGGTGGCGGACAAGGCTCAGAAGCATGGGGCCCAGCATCAACATGGTCCTGCCAATCATGGCGGGATGCACAAGGTAGATTGGGCAACCTAGCAAACCCCCCCACAGCAGAAGATCACCGATGGAACCCAAACGCTACAAAAATAATCATACCCATCTCAGATGAGAACGCAAATGATGGGAGCCCAGAAGATGCCACGGACCGAGAATCCGTCATTGAGGCCCACGATGCCTGCGTCTTGGCCGGAATTTCCCCTGTTCCCTTGTGGGCCGGTTCCGATGGCTCTGTGGGCTCTCAGATGAGAGATCTTGCCGAGTGTCCCAACAACCAGCCAAGTACCCCATCCGTTGCTAGGTTCTGTCCTGGAGGAACTCCTAGAACCACACATGCCCAAGGAGCAGTCTATGCATTCCCAACCGGATCATCATCTGCCGCAGAACTCCAATTCATGGTGGAGGCACTGATATATCTTGCAACTAACGCTTCAAGAGAAATATTCCTGACAGTTTTGGATCCATATGCACTGCTGGAGAATCCATGGGTCGGGTTCTCGCCAGGACAATCTGCAACTCGATGCTTCCCACAGTGCTCTGCCACAACAGGAGCCAGGTACTACATGGAGGATGTTGGACCATCACAAGATCTTCAGGGATATGGTCACCTTGTAGTGGTGAACGACACAAGAATCACTCTTCAGGACGCATATAGCCTCCATCCAAGCGTGGCATTAGACAGTCAAGGAAACACCCACATCGCTTGGATGGACGGTAGGCCCTATGGCTTCGATCTTGATGTAAACTACGAGGTCTTCTACACACGCCTCAAGTTGAAAGGCGCAAGCGTCTGGGACGGTGCCAGTAATGGTCTACCGTCGTTTGGAATCAAACAAATAATGGATTCTGCTATATCTAATGTCGAAGGATTAGACTGGTTTGATGATAATCCAGACCGAGGACCATATGACGCGACATCATACCTTCCAGGAATACTAGTCGATGATTTTGACAATGTACACATCTCATGGCTAGATAATAGCAACCAAAGCCAAGGCGAGTCAATAATGTATACCCGACTTAACAGTACCACTGATGAATATCCGGATGGTTTCCCAACAATAAACAACCTAGCACTTGCCGTTCTGGATCAATGGGAGATCTTTGAAGTCTCTTCATGGAAATCTGGAAAATTAGGTCCGAACTCTGGAAGGAATCCTCAACTTGGAACTCCACCAGCATTTGCAAATGATCTAGGCAGCGGAGCCCACGTTGCGTGGTCCGACTCTACAAAGTGTGGTGAAAGCAACAGCCCGAAGGAAACACTTTGTTACGTCCACGTCCTTACTGGGCTTGTCGACGTTGCACTAGCACCGTCGGAAACATACTACCACGTCATAGAGCCGGGTGAGAGTACAATTTACAATCTAACAATCGACAATCCAACCCCCGGCCCATCAGAACTAGTCGCAGATACGTTCCGTTTGACTGTGGAAAACGTACCGATGAATTGGAGCGCAACTTTGTACTATGCATCTAACCACACCCCAATATTCGAATCTACCCCAATCCACCTGAAGGGGAACTCCGATGGGGAAAACCTTGTTCCGCTTTATCTCAGGGTCAGGGCGCCTACAATCTATCAAGCAGAGGGAGATCAACTCGCGGAAATAAATGTACGAGCAGTATCATACAAGGATCCCGCGATAGACGATGACCGCCAGCTGGTCGTGCTGATGGACGTGGTCCACGGAATAGACCTTTCAACCATCAACAAAAACATCGACGTTGAACAAGGAGGGTCCGGTACTTTCTCAGTCATCGTAAGAAATACAGGAAACGTCTACGACACCTTTGCTTTCCACGACCCAACAACACTGGACGGCCAAATGGAATGGGGCCTCCAGTTCGGGTGGGGTATAGACTTCCCCACAGAAGTCTCACTGGATCCTGGTCAAGCAGTTACGAAGAATCTCAGGGTAACCATACCCACCTCCCAGACACCAGGGACTTATGTCATTTATCTGAAAGGATGGTCAACTGGAGAACCAATCTTCTCAATAGACCATGGGACATACGATGTACTGGGATTGTGGATCAACGTTTCAGTCAAGACATCGGGCAATATTGTCTTCAAGATCCCAGGAGGAACTAACATGAATGTTCTCCCAGGGGATTGCGCTGAATTTGATATTGAAGTAACAAAGAATTATTCCCCCGGACATCTAATATTCACCACTCCAGGGGGCCCGCAAGAGAAACCCGCAGATGTCTCATTAAGCACTTGGCGATATGACCACTGGACCGTCGATCTCGACTTTTCAGCCGCCCCCGGGGGCAACGGCATACCAGAATCTTCACCGAGATACTTTGCTGTGGTGGGGAACCCCTACACTGTGACAGCCAAAATGTGCTCTCCCTACAACGCAACAGCCGGTTTTGGCGAATCCGTGGTGGTCAGGGCCCATCTTGAAGGCACTCCTGAGGTCAGGGACTCCTTGTTGTTACTGACAAACGTTCTCCAAGTTTACGAACTCGATGCGGATGTCGCTTCAACAGTGCTAGACCTTTATCCAGGACAGAATTTTGTACTCGAGACCGAAGTAACCAACACAGGCAATGGACCGGATAGATTTGACATTACCATCGAATCCATAACTGCCGTAGCGGGGGAGTCTACCGGGCCAGAAGGATCTTTCATCTGGGATATTGACATTCCCAGGGCCTATTTTGGAGAACTTCTTAGAGACGAATCAAAGGAGTTTGATCTAGTAATTAACGTTCCAGATAAGACTTTAGCGGGCACCTACAACGTTGTCCTCAATGTACTCAGTGAGGAACTGTATGAAGGAACAAGGGTCAGGGACACGTTGGATTTGCAAGTCCAGATTGGGGAATTCCATGATCTCAAAATTACCCTTGATCCAGCCATGGAGTCCAAAATAAAAACAAGCGCTCCTGGCAAGACAGTCAGATACCTCATGAACTTAACGAACGCTGGCAACGTACCCGATGTTCCCATGTTGCACAATCACACTAGGCTAGGCGGAGGTGGAGGTTGGGACCCACTACCAGGAATGAACACACTTTCGAAGTGGTCTATCTCATACGCCCTCGTGGAAGATTTTGATACCGAGTTTCCAAAGGAATCCCCCTGCCGCCCCGCCGATCCAAGTATAGATCCAGGTCAGGATTCGTGTTACATGTCAACAACAAACACAGTAACATTCCCTGAGATGGCAGCCTTCACAACCTTACAATTCGTTGCGATAATAACAATCTCAGACGAAGCCTCCCTCAGTGACAAAGTCCTTGGAATCAAGACGACTTCTAGTCATGGTTCCGCTGCCGATGGAGGAGACTTCGATGAAACTCCACAGTGGGATGATTCATGCACATTAGACGAAAATAAGGACGGGCTGCCCGACAACTTCCAACCAGATTGTGATAGCAACGAGCAGGTGCTCCAACTTATGCTGCGTGCCCCTGACCTCAGGATAGTCGACGCTGAAGCATCCAGTCACAGAGCATCAGTAGGCGAAATGATTTCCGTGACAGTCAATCTTCAGAACGTCGGAAACATACATGCAACGGACATAAGTGTGATCCTGTGCTCCGATCAAACCCCTTCCGACATACGCAAAAACACCTGTGATGAGGAAAATATAGTCTACAGGCAGAAGATAGAAGCAGTAATGCCTGCAACACTGCCAACAGAGACGTTAGAGATCTCATTACTGTACATTGTTGAAGCAGGATCCCAGGACATCGTTGTGTATGTAGACCCCGATAATAACATAATTGAGTCAGATGAAAGCAACAATTATTGGGTGATGGATAAAAAAATGGGATCTAACAATCGTTTCTTGGACCCGATTCTGCAAGCAGTGGCTACATATTCCGTTCCAGTCATAATCATAGGTGCCACAATAGCCCTCGGAGCAGTAGCAGCAGTGGTCATCTCTGGACGACGAATAGAGGCCATGAGAGAATATGCAGAAAAGAGGAGCATGATGGCTTACACAGACGAAGAAATGGAGTTCTAACGCACAAGCCACCAAGGTAGAGGGGATCCGTCTCCGCCAGCTATGACGTTTCCTTTGTTCCTTGCTAGATCCCTAATCAACCGGTCTCGAAGTCCTGCCATTATTGTCTCTGCCTGTGATGATTGTATTCTAATGCTCTGGGAAAAAAGATCTAGATCAACCGGTCTTTTAGGCTGATCTAACATAGCATGAGCCAATTGCCTTTCCTCATAATTTTCGGTCAGCTCATCGATACTCGGAGCCACTTTCATCATCACCTGTTGGTGGAGCGCCACTAACGCGTCTCTTTGCTGGTCTATGTGTTCAAGTCTGGTTTGAAGTTCAACAAGAATAGACATTGCCTCATTCATTGGAATACTTCTTCTGGTCCCCATTCGATCGATCACATCATCAAGGCCTTCCGGCAGTTTCGTGGAGAGACGCATTGGCCCCCCCGACGGCATCATTCGACCGCTTGTTTTGAACAACCTTGGCCCCAGATCCAACCTTAGGCAGTAAGATTCAGTTACTTTGTATATTTTTCTGGGGGGGCCGCCCTTCTCCGAAGGGACCTTCTCCACTGAAACGAATCCTGCTTTTTCCAATATATCCAGGTGTTTCACAACAGCTTGCTGGCTTATTCGCAACAAATCAGAGAGCTGTAGTGCGTAATGAGGCTCTTTGGTCAGAAGCTCAAGGATCTCCCTTCTAGATTTATTTTCTAGAATGGACAAGACCTCGTCGAAGTCAACCACAGTTACCAACCAGTGGTTGGGTAGTGGACTATCGAATAAACCATGCGAAAAAAATCAACCCTCGTCCCAACCTTTCCAATCATCAGAGTCTGGACTATCGTTGACTTCATCGCCCTTTTCAATGGAAGCAATATCGTTGGCATAATCTTCCTCTAATTCAACTTTCCATGGATCTGGAGCAGACTTTTTCGGTTCTATTTCTCTTTCAATCTTGTTGATTGAATAGTATAGATCTTCAGTTGTCGGAATTCCACCTTGGTCAAACACCAGGATTTTCGGCTTCGCCTCATTCTTCTCTGAATTTCTTAGAAGCCCTAGTATTCCCAATCCTGCCAGAAACGGAGCGAGGCAACATGACGCTGCCATGATCTGGACCGATGTCTGATCCCACAAACTTTCACCCATTTGGACCATATCAACTAGGTAAAGAGTGGTCCTCCCAATATTTTCTATCTCTATATCACCATCAAATCCTGGCCCAATCTTGGTCAAAGGGGTGAAGAATCTCTCACCATCTTCACTGATCAGTGTTGTATCCCAGAAATTTGGCTCCTTCCCCTCATATTCGCTTCCGTTAGCCATCATCGTGAAGTTTGCCTCCGAGGACTCATCCATGGCTGAGTACAACCATACTTGGGTGGTATCGTCGAAAGTACCAGTGTAAGTCTCACCAGCGCTGATTATTGCAATATTGTTCTGTTCTGGGTCAAGATCTTCATACCCTCCAAATGTTGAATACGCAAAAATAAAAGAAATGACGCACATTGCACTTGCAATTAAGGCAAACATCGCAAACCTGCTTCGGGCCATGTGCGTTTCAAACCGGGCCATGCTATGGATGTTAGCCGATAACGATTCCTAACTTCTGCCTCAACTTTTCTGGCAGATATGTGTCTGTTACGAAGTCGAGACCATATTTTGCCAATGATTGCTGCTCAGCCTTTTGTCCGAGTTCCAGCATAAGATCAATTTGATCCATCCACTCCTGACTTTGAAACCTCGGATCGCTCTTTTCAGCCTTCAATGCTTCAATGTCTCTTGATGTCAACTCATCAGCTGGAAGATCATAGGCCTGTATATCATCGGAATCAATACCCAAATAGACCGCACTTGGTGTTGCTAGATATTCAGATATATGAGCGGTTTTTATTGCCCCATAAGCTATGGATGCAAAGATCCTGAATGACCATGGATCACAGTCTGTGAAGACCACTATCGGCAGACCCCACTCCTCATTCATCCTCTTCATTATTCTTCGAGTTGATCTTGCAGGTTGCCCCTTAAGATGAATAAGTCCACACCTCGCATTCTCGTCAAAACCGTTCTCAACAAGCCTATCGAACATCCCCCCTGTCTCAATGGCCATCATAAAATCGATATCATGACTCACCAGTCGTAGCTTCTCTGACTCAACATTGTATGGAACGCCGTAACCTGAATCTCCAACATCGTCTCTGCAATTTATGCTCATCCATTCACCGCGTCGATTCCTCTCTTCAAATGTAAGATTCCCAATTATTCTCGCTCCATCTTCCTCTGGTCTCAATTTGAAATCCTCTCGCAAGCATCCTGTGACTATCTCAAGATCCTCAGCTAAGTTGTTGCTTTCGTTCTGTGATCCAAACTTACCGTAACCCCATCCCTCAGAAATGTAATACATTTCCCTCAAAGTGGATGATTTCTGACCTTCTATCATTTCCTGCATGAATTCAGTGACAAAAAGCGCTCTGAGTAATTGATGTGCCGAACCGAGACTTGTTGCGTCTCGGATAGTTTTCTTCTTTCCGTACTTGTAAACATTCAAACGCTCATCGAAACTAATATTCTTCTTTGATCTTACGGGGAGAGTCATTCTCGGGGGCTCGCCTCTCACCATTCTATTGTGCATTTCTTCTGCAACTGCGTGCAACGCATCTATTGTCTCTTCTTTGCTGCGGGTCTTCTCTCTCAAATCATTCACCTTCAAAATAACTTATTTCCAGTCTGCCATTCATCATTACTTTCCCCATGGGAGTGGGGAGAACCCACCAGAACTTGATCATTCGACGTAGAACCGGCCTCGTCCTCAAACTCCTCTACGACCTCTTGCAGACGCTCTTGCTTCCTTGCTTCTTCAAGTAGACTTTCATCTATTTTCTCACAGCCTATTACCTCTCCGTTTCCACGATAGAAAACTTCCGCCTCTTTCCAGTCTCCTTTGGACAATCCAGTGACTGTGAAGTCGATCTGCGTCATATCTCCAGGATCTATGGCGTCCAATCTCCATGCCCAGAGGCCACGAGCTTCTTTGCGCCCTCCCCGTGCATTTTCCCCAATCTTGACTAATTCGCTCTCAGGCCATTTTGCGATGATTGTGTAAGCCCTAGCTCGTGCTGTGTAATTATAAATCTTGATTTTGCATCTGGTAACCTTTTCGGACGGGTCCCAAATCACTTCCTCTTCACAAAAGACCGCATTCATTATCTTGGTTATGATCGGAGATAAATCCGGCTGTGGCTTGCCGAGCATCAGCGAAGATTTGGCCGCTATCTCAGGTAGAATCTTATTTATCAAGTCAAATTTCTCTTTAGACTTCTCTCGCTGACCGACTCTTTTTCTATGACTTTGGAGCCCTCTTCCCACCTCGAAAAGAGCTCTCCTCAATTCATCAAACACCTCATCATTATCAGACACAGCTTCCTTTGCCTCACTCGTGAATTGCACATTTGTCGAGGCAAGGTGAACTAAGATGGCTGCAGGCCCCTTGGGGACCCCCTTTCCACCTGTCTGTTCAAGTCCATATCTTCGCCAGTCAATCGACTCAATCGCTTTAGTTAGAAGGCAGCCACCTTGTTGATACATTAGAGGCACCCTGTTGGCGAAGCGTAGCAACTCAACGGTACCATCACTTGGAAGATCGCCTCCGAACACGAGGCCGACTTCAACTTGGAAGGGGTTCCCTTGGCTAACTGAGGGGTTACGGGTTACAGTTGCTGCGTATCTTGAGTCTATGGCTTTCTCCAGCCCCTTCTTAATCAAAAGGTCCTCTATGGGCGACAGGCAGTCAACCGGCGGGGCCTGTATCTTTACCTCCATGAAGGCTGCCAATAATCTCTGAATTGACTCTACATCTAGATTACTTGGCCTCCTCTTCTCATCCAATGTTGCATGTTCCAGTATTTTCTTCGCAACCAGAGGAGATACCTTCTCGAACTCTTTCCTCAGGAAGGATTTGACATTTCTTTCCTTTGTGCTCTTCAACATCCTCTGAAGAGTTCCAAATTGCATTCCATGAGGATGAGGCTTTATTTCCACGACCGGTCTTGGGAGTTTGCTGGTTGTTCTGACCCATTCACCTTGATCCACCACTTCCCCATCCTTTCCAACTACATGAAGGCGAATTGTGGCGTGAGGATTCACTATCGAAGTCATCCGCAGGTACTGATGCACAGATTGTCTGCCTCTTTGGTATTTTGCGGCCATCACAGTCCTGATCCTTAATCCATGCAGGGACTCGATACCGCTCTCACGGAACCAATCCTCCAAAGGAATTCGCTCTTCATTTGATTTTAGTGCTCGATTATTCTTGGTGTCTAGTGCAAGGTTGACTCGAACGGCAGTTGACTCAGCCTCGATCTTGGACATTACTGTTGTTAGCGACCCAGTGGTTAGTTGCGAATACATCACAACGCCGGTTATCCCGATTCCCTGTTGCCCCCGAGTCTGTCTGATGGCATGAAAACGAGAGCCAAGTAGAAATTTACCGAATACATTAGCTATAGAATCTCTTGGAATTCCAGGCCCATTGTCTTGAGTAATTAACTCCAGGTTGCCCCCTTCGAGGCGTTTTATGAATACATGAATCTCAGGCAATATTCTACCTTCTTCACATGCGTCCAGAGAATTATCAACGGCTTCCTTAACAGCAGTTATGATCGCACGTTGGTGCGTGTCAAAGCCAAGAAAGTGCTTGTTCTTTTCAAAGAATTCACTAATTGATATCTGTTTTTGCTTGTTTGCAATACGTTGAGCCTTGTCCATTTTGACCACCGTCCTACAAGGTCCTCCCTTACCCTGATGGCAAGGGGCCTCCTGTCGGTAAATCTAGAACAATGGGAGATAGCACTTAGAGCATGCCCTAATTTTGCCAGGAACCCTTCTGTTTCTTACGGATGAGGATCGTTCCACTCGGACAGCATGATTGCTGTTCTATGGGTCGCTACTCGAATAAATTTGGATCCCATGCCGATATCTTCCCGGTAAATGCACTGGCCATCACCGTCAGCGGACTCGCAAGATACAACTTACCTGGACCGGAACGACCCTGAAAATTTCTATTTATAGCAGAGACAGTAACTTGCTCGTTGTTGCTTGAGACTCCGGGACCTGCCCCGATGCAGGCGCCGCACCCCGGATCGATAAGCTTGACTCCGGCCTCTTCAAACATCGAACTCCAACCTCTCCTTTGTGAAAGGTCTTTGACAGCCTTGGAACCAAATTGAATATAGCATTCAACGCCTTCTGCAACTTTCAGCCCCGCTTTTAACGCGGCCTCTGTCACGAGGGCATAGTACGCGAAATCATCATCTTTCCCAGCTGTACATGAGCCTGCATAGGCGATGTCGATCTTGATCTCCCCGAGCTCATCTATGTACGCCCCATTTGTTGGATCTGATGGAACGCCTTCGTCTGGATTGCCTGGGTGTGCTACCATTGGTCGGATTGCTCCTAGGTCAATAATATGGACTCCACCATCATAGTGTGCGTTGGAATCTGGAACCACGAATGATGTCCGAACCTCCTCTTCAGTCAGATCCCCCCGCCTCTCAAGAAGCCATTGCACAGTCAGGTCGTCGGGTTCACAGATCCCAGTTTTCGCACTGCATTCCGTTGCCATGTTGCATAATGTAGCCCTCTCGTCCATGGAAAGGGATGCCAAACCGGGTCCACCGAACTCCATGGAACGATCCAGAGTGTCAGAATGCTTGGCGTAGTTCCAGAGGATATGCAGTATCACGTCTTTTGCAGTGCAACCTGGGTTTAGATGACCGATCAATTCAAATCGAATACTTTCGGGTACCTTTACGAAGGCAAACTGATTGTGAACTAGATTGGCATATTCTGTGGAACCGACTCCGTAAGTCAAGGCGTTCGATGCGCCCCCCATGCATGTATGGCTATCAGTAGCCTGTATGAAATCACCAACATCGATAAATTCCTCCCTAGCGACTTGATGGCAAATTCCGGGACTTACCCCGTTTTTGGCCGAATAATCTCTAACTCCTGTGTGTTTCTGAAAACTCTTCTGCAATTCTCTGAGAGTCTCTATCTTGGAAACGAATGGCCCATACCGAGGTACACCGGTGGCGTACAGTAGATGATCTTCAAAAACCGCAAATTTTGACGGATCTGGGATTTTGTAGTCTTTCCCGTACTCAGCAGCGAGAAATGAGTGAACTTGGGCTGTTGTATATTCGTGGGAGTACCCCCCGTCTACGGTAGCTAGGACGGCATCGCCCGGGGAAACGAAACAATCTCTGCTACCTCCTCCGATCAATTTCTTTGCAATTATCTTTTCAGCCATTGTCATGGGCTTCCAATCATGTGACAAGGCTGGAAGGGATACCTTCCCATCTTGTAACTTCTTGGCAAACGGAAGTATTCCCCCATTTTCCAAAATCAATCTGGTCACAGGATCATATTTGTCTGTAAAATTGGCCAGAGGGATTTCTTCACCTTTTTGCAGCCGTTCCAATAGTGAGTGGTCTCCCATGACCTGGCCGAGGTTTATGTTGTTTCTTTCATGGATCGGGGCGAATGAAGCTGCTATAACAATCCTGATTCCTGACCATCTCTCACATTGCGGTGCTGTCTCCCTGCTGCTCCCTGTGCCTTTTCTGTGACCACTCACAATTACCTCGAAACCACCCTCTTTGAGCGCACCGGGTTTGAAAACGCGCTCCCCCTCATGCAACAACCCTGCGTAGGCGTTTTCTGCAATATCTGACGGCTCGTGATCAAAGCAAACCCAGGCGGGCGTCATTACATCAGTGTTGATGTCGTCCATGAGATCATCAACAGATAGGTTTTCCATCTTCAGATCAAGACCGTCGTACAGCTGGGCGCGTATTAGAGAAGGGTCCTTTGTAAGAAACAGAACACGGGCTCCGGAGGATAGCGAAATCTTCTCTGGTGGCCACTCCTCCATGTGTCTCCCCTAACCTCAACTGGGGCCGCTAGGTTATGATGCCAACGGGAGTTTTGGAAGAAAAACCTCATTCTAGAAATAGTTATGTTTATATATGCATTGAAATGAGATTATAATGCCTTCCCTCTAGGTGGTATATCATGTCAGAATACTTGGTTGAAGACATAGTGAAATGTGATGAATGCAGCAGCCGGAATCTTACCCGTGACGAAACACGAGGTGAGGTTGTATGCGATGACTGCGGACTCGTACTGGAAGACAAAGTAATTGATCAGGGGGCAGAATGGAGAGTATTTAGCCCCGAGCAAGGAGATCAGAGAGCCCGAACGGGCGCACCGATGACCGTCATGTTGCATGACAAGGGGCTTTCAACAGACATTGACTGGCAGAATAAAGACTATTCTGGTAAGACGATTTCTAGCAGGTACAGGTCTCAATTTTATCGGATGAGAAAGTGGCAAAAGAGATCCAGAGTATCAAATGCCACTGAAAGAAATCTGGCGATGGCACTTGCTGAATTAGACAGAATGGCCAGCCGACTAGACCTTCCCAAGACTATTCGTGAAACCGCAGCGGTGAATTACAAAAAAGCAGTTGAAAAGAGACTTATCAGAGGGCGTTCCATCGAGGGGGTTGCTGCTGCTTCCCTCTATGCGGCCTGTCGCCAGTGCAACAACCCGAGGACGCTTGATGAAATCGGTGAGGCGAGCAGGACAGGTAGGAAGGAGATCGGTAGAACCTACCGATTCATGGTCCGTGAATTAAAAATGAAAATCCCACCAACCAAGCCCGAAGATTACATACCTCGATTCTGCTCTGGCCTGGACCTAGATGCTGAAGTTCAATCGAAAGCCTACGAACTGATACAGAAGGCCCAAGAAAAGGAGTTAACAAGCGGAAGGGGGCCAACAGGTATAGCCGCATCGATCATCTACATTTCCAGTGTTCTCTGCGGCAAGAGGAGAACCCAGAGAGAGGTAGCTGAAGTGGCTGGTGTCACCGAAGTGACAATCAGAAACAGGTACAAGGAGCTTATTCAGAACCTCAACATTGAATTAGAAATATAGGATTTGTCGCTCAGATGCGCCGTCGTGAATCAAATCCTATTATTTTTGAGAAAGTAGGAGAGATGATTGGGAATTCAATTGAAATTGGATGGAATTCATTTAGAATACCAGATCCAATATACGAAGTCCCAGATTTCCCAGCGATCAGGCCCATCCAAGCAAGTACTTTGAAACGGCAGGCACTGGGGCTGCATGCAATTGATAAAACAGGGTTTAACCTTAGATTGGAAAACAGCATTCTGAGAACATACAAAAAGAACTACGCGCAATTTGACCATGAGGAAAGACTAGAGATATGGATGAGTCAAAATGTCGCATTTTTGGCTGACCAAATAGTAACTGAAATGGGGACTCAATGGGTCGATTTATCACTTGATGAAAAGCATCCTGACACCGACAGGTGGTACCTAGGTTTCTGTTTGCTTGCGGGAAGAGCATTGCAGGGATCCGAATCAGTTTTGAAAAGTGAATCAATCCCGCTCTCCCTTGCGTTTGGCATTCCCAGCGATTCAAGGAAATTTGACTTTCCTCATCCGAAGGGGATGATGGCCTTGACCTCATTACTTAATGCCGCTGAAGGAAAGGTTTCTTCATTGCTCCATAACTCATGGCTCCCTATTCTTGCTGTATATGAGTCCAGTTCTGTCGTGATGGATGTCTCCAAGATAGCCACAGCTTGCATTCACAATCACCCCGAATCTGACAACTCAGGTTGCATGAGTGCGATAATTCAGGTCATGGCCTATGACATGGCTTCTGCTACACGGAACCTCATTTCACTTGTTGACAATGGTACTCAGAGTACTCATACCCTATTGTGCGACAACCTAGATCCAATTCTCGGTAGGAGCCAACCTCTCGCACTACAATTACTGAAGGGAATGGTACTGAACAAGAATGAGGCAATCCTACCGATGCTGGCTTCAAAATTATACCCCATATGTCGTCATGATCAGGACACATATACAAGAATGGCTTTGGAGATTATTCAAAGCGGTAACGATAAGGCAATTCGAAGTCTGATAGAATATGGCTTCAGGCAGTATTTGCAGGATAATCCGGATGATACTGGAATGCTACTTTCTACTGCATGGAAATTCGGTGGAGACGTATCAAAATCACGTCTAAGGGGCTTAATTGTTCTCCAAAAGAAGAAATCTGATCTCTATTTCGAAAAGACCGTCTCTGAAATCGAGTCCTTCTCAAAGTCTGAAGCCGATCAGTTGCGTCTTGACGTATCTGCTAGGTCCGGCGAATGAATCAGGAACATCCAGTCGTTGAACCACAGGCGTTACATTTCAGGCAAGTGCCATTCCTGACCATTTGGCTGCTTCCACAGTCGTCACAGATATCTCCTGTGAAGCCCCTCTCTCTGGCCAGCCTCCTGATTCGCGTGTCTTCATCTTCCTGGATCTCCGATGTAGACGATGTCAGAGTCATCTGAACTTCGCGCTTCTCTCCTTGGTGTCTTAGTAGACCATCGTCGGTTGGCACAGGTCTGCTTATCGACGTGACTTCAAGATCCTCATCTGATACATGAGCCAAATCATTTCTGTCTAGGTACTGTATTGCCAGCTCCCTGAATATATAATCCACTATACTTGTTGACATCCTGACTCTACCACTGCCTCCCTGGACCATACCGCTCGGCTCGAACTTCTGGAAGGTGAATGACTTTACGAAGGCATCAAGGGGGACTCCATATTGTAATCCGATAGATACAGCTATGGCGAATTGATTCAACATCGAACGCCATGCGGCTCCCTCCTTGGAGGTTGTTATCATAATCTCTCCGAGGCGCCCATCTTCATAATCGCTGGATGTCAGATAGACTGTGTGACCACCAACCCTAGACTTTGTAGTCTTGGAATTTCTGACGTCTGGTAGCTCCTTCCTTGCGGCTATGAATGACTGAACCACATTCTCTGCGAGAGGGCGGGCCTTTTCATCCGCCAACGGAATCATTCTAACAGCCTCATCGACCATATCTGGTACAGATACGGCTGCATCCTCTTCTTCCAAAACCGACGTATCGACTATCTGACTCATCAAGGGCTGTGATAGCTTGCTACCATCTCTGTATACGGCACAGGCTTTGTTCATCGTGCTGTGGCTCAGTTCGTAGGCTTCCCTGATATCATCTATTGATGCTGATCCTGGCATATTGATGGTTTTTGAAATCGCTCCGGATATGAAAGGCTGTGCTGCAGCCATCATTAACACATGGGCTTGCCATTCAATGGACCTTTTACCATGCTTTCCACAGGGGGTGGCACAGTCGAACACAGCCAAGTGTTCATCTTTCAGACCAGGAGCGCCCTCAATACTCCCGTATCCGAATATGGTATCGTTAGCATTCTCTATCTCTTCAACAGTCAGTCCTATGTGTGCCAGTGTGTCAAAGAAGACGTTTTCACAGTCCTCCTTGGTCATATTCAATACTGAGACGCAGAAGTCCTCTCCCAGAACAGACGGTGAGAAAGCCGATCTTATGTCGAATACATCAGGCATTGAATTCTCGATGTTGTCCAATACTTCGTCTGTGAAGCCCTTTTGCCTCAAATTGATAGGGTCTAGTCCTTCACTTCCTTTCAGGCGACCAGTTCCCATTATGTGTTCAACGATCGCCGTAACCTCTGCCTCTGAGTATCCAAGACGCTTCAGTGCGCTTGGGACCCCTCTGTTGATTATCCTCAGCGATCCCCCTCCTGCGAGTTGTTTGTATTGCACAAGCGAGAATTGCGGTTCTACACCGGTTGTGTCAGCAGCCATCACCAGACCGATCGTCCCAGTCGGGGCAATCACAGTCGTCTGTGCATTCCTGTATCCGTTCTCCTCTCCTCCTTGAACTGCTCTGTCCCAGGCAGACCTTGCAGCATCGAGTAGATCACCAGGACACCTCTTGGGATCTATTCCCATCGGTGTGATCGTCAAACCTTCATACTCACTGCCCTTTGCATCATAAGCCGCTCTCCGATGATTTCTCATCACTCTTAGCATATGTTCTGCATTCTCGTTATATTTTGGAAACGGCCCGAGTGAACCTGCGAGCTCTGCAGATGTTGCATAAGATTCTCCGCACATTATCGAGGATATCGCACCGCATACAGCGTATGCCCTGTCATCTGCATATGGAAGTCCCATGTGCATTAGGAGCGATCCAAGGTTGCAGTAACCAAGACCAAGCGTCCTGTATTCGTAGGATTTTCTCGCAATTTCTTCAGATGGGAATTGAGCCATCAACACACTGATTTCCAGTGTCATCGTCCACAGTCTGACTGAATGTTGAAACGATGAGACATCGAATTTCTGAGAATCAGTGTCGAAATAGTGTAAGAGGTTGATACTTGCCAGGTTGCATGCTGTGTCATCTAGGAACATGTACTCTGAACAAGGATTGGAGCCGTTAATCCTGCCACCTTCGGGACAAGTGTGCCATTCATTGATAGTGGTGTCGAACTGAACGCCGGGGTCAGCACACGCCCAAGCTGTGTAGGCTACCTTATTCCACAAGTCTTTGGCGGGCATCGATCTACATGGGACAGGATCCCTGCCTTCGCCACTTGCTTCCTTCAACTCTGTTCTGTAGTAAAGGTTCCACATGCCATCATTCTCAAGCGCATCCATGAAGGAGTTCGGGATTCTAACCGAATTGTTTGAATTTTGACCTGAGACAGTGCCGTACCCCTCTCCTTGCCAGTCCGTGTCCATTGAATCAAAATGTATGCTCTTCCATCCGAGCGATGCCAAGTCTAGGAATCTCTTGACGTGAGAGTTTGGGACATGGTTTTTGATGGCCTTCGCGGCTGCCTTCTTTAGATTGCTGTTGACATTCACATCGAGCTTATCACCTTCGCCGTCATAATTCCATATTGCACTCATGATTTCGTTT
>CEUG01034460.1_pt1 | contig 19280 bp, 11 predicted proteins | sample 531421 | NCBI WGS metagenome assembly CEUG01 (sample SAMEA2622901, study PRJEB7988) | marine metagenome | biome: marine biome (ENVO:00000447); feature: surface water layer (ENVO:00002042); material: "saline water (ENVO:00002010), including plankton (ENVO:xxxxxxxx)" | depth 5 m | reverse complement strand
AAGCCAAACCAAGGAAGAAACTCCCTGAGTCGTAACCGTCTCGGATGAATTTTAACCAATCTAGTTCGCCAAAATCCATACCTGAAGCCCATTTTACCCCAACTTACAATCGAGGTTCGCTTCGCCATCCTGACAGTGACTACATCCGTCTTGAACAACTGATAGCCGCGATATTTCAAACGCATCGAAAGGTCACTATCTTGGCTGGTAATAAATTCATTATTCCAACCATCCACTTCATCTAACGCAACTCGATAATGCAAGCAGAAGGCTGGAACGGAGGTTTCCACTGTGCCAGTGAAATTTTCAAATTGTCCGTTACCACTAGCAAGTGGTGACGACAAAGCTGCTTCAATCCATGATTCCTGCACCCCAAGTTTACCATCTCTTGCAGTTACCTTGCATCCCAGTGCGCCAACATTGTTGTTAGTTTTTCTTTGCAATTCGCCCATTTTTGTGACCAACTCGCTGATATGTTCGTCAGCAATCGTGCAGTGACCTATAATTTCCAGCATATACTCCACAGATTCAGGTATGACTTTAAGCGCTAAATTTCTTGCTTCCGCCACATGTTTGCCTAAATTTTGATGTAAAAAGATACGAGGATGTCGTTCACCACGACTTTCAACATATTCCATCGCTACACGCCATGTAGCATCTGATGAGCCACCATCAAATATGTGTATTTGATGTAATTTACCGGGATATGATTGGCGGCATAATGACTCTAGGCAAGGCACAATCGTAAACTCTTCATTTAGGACAGGAACGACAGACGCAACCATTGGAGCAAATTTGTCTGCCATGTTCTACCATAGCGATTGCAGTTTTCATACTTACTGACCCTGCTTAGGAAATAAACAGTTTGAATAGGAAATCTTCCCTAGCCATTGCATGCCTGAACATCAGATATTGCTCAATGGAGCAGATGAGGGAATAAATGTAATCGTAACATCAAGTGTAAAAGGTGCAGAATCCCCGAATTTAGTCTTGAAGAGTATTCAGACCATTTTTCCAGAATTTGACTGCGAAATACCCCTCACTGAGCCAAGTTTTGGCAAGCCATCACAGATGATTTTTCAAGCAGAGAACCTTTCAATTAATTATTTTCTAAACCTAGTTCACAAACAATCGATTCTCGACACTACCCTTGATGTAATCACTGCCAATCTTGATAACAATTACACTTTTTTTGAGATTTTGCGACAAGCCTCAATCGTGGGTAAAGTAGCATATAACATACCGGGTAATTTGGCACTTGGCGGTGTGATTAAGGTGGAATTAGTGGGAGAGGATTTGGCTGCATGGATTGAAGCTGCTACATGGCATAAAGGAAGAGATTCTATTCCCAGGAGAGTACACGATGATTGGACAATGAACGATGACGGTGATGCTGTTACTTGGCATTAAGTTCAGCTAATATTCTGTCCACAATCCCGGAATCAGCTGGAGCGATGTTAGCATTACCAGATTCACTGACCCAGTTTACATCATCATGGGATGTCCATAACTCAGCTGTATCCAGCATACTACCTGTTTCTAATATAACTTCAACAATGTGCAGGTTTATACCAAAATCTTGGTATTCATGGTATTCAGTATGATATTTCCTAACCGGTGTCACTTCCCATGTGAATTCTTCTTTCATCTCCCGTTTAATTGCATCAAAATAACTCTCCCCATGTTCGACCTTGCCGCCGGGAAATTCCCACATCCCAGACAATTCTAGGCCTGCTTTCCTTCTGGCCAAAAGTATCTGATTATTTTTCTTAATTAAGGCCCCAACAACTTCGATCACCGGTTTGAATACTAACCTCGAAACCACCTCGGACAAAGTATCAACCGACCTCTGTAGTGCGACTTTAGACTCGTCTGGGAAGTGTATGAAACAGGTTGGTATAGCAGTTAATCTATTTGTTCTAGCAAGGGACTCTAGCGTTCTGTAGTATGTTTCGTTGCAAAGGTAAGTGCCTGCATCATTAGAAATTTCAACATTTGCAACCATTGGATACTTTATTGCGTTTATTACTGATTTGCTACACATGAGGTTTCTATCGCCTATTACCTGATTAACAACTTGTCGACCATCATTGTCTGGCATACGCATGTGAAGAAGGTTTTTTGCAGTTGTCTCAAACTTTATTGTGTCACATGTTTCACACAACCCAGTATGCACAATAGCATCCCATTGGTTACCTTGCATAATTAGCTCACTGACCATCAAAGACCCAGATTCATCGACTGGTAGTATTAATTTTGTAAATTTAACTTCATTCGGTTGCTGACTATAACCTCTTAGGCTAGCCCATGGGTCTCTAAGAATCAACTCTGCATCAATGGCATCAAGAATTTTGCTTGATACATTTACTGTGTTATCACCGAACGGCTCAAACCCTGTAAGCAAAACTCGCATCATGGTTACGCTAGACTGCTCGAACATTTGACCTGTTTGTATGCATTTATGGGTTATATTGACAAGTTAAGCCGGCTTCGAATGACTGATTGGTTATGACTGAATCACAATTCCCTGTTTCAGAAAATGAGCCGAATAAAGTGTTCACTGGATGGCGAGTTTTCAAGCAGATTTGGAAGGAGATAACCCTTGGCGTCGGTTTTTGGGGCGCTATGAGGCCGCTGGTTGCTGCTCTTTTAGCCGCTGTTCCGTTTGTATTCTTAGGCCACCATTTTAACAGAAAACATCAGAAAGGCTTTGATTTGGCCCTGTTACAAATCCCACTAGCGCTGACTGTAGTGTTGTGGTTTGTTTTGTGGGCCTACTCAATATTTGAGGCATGGCGTGATGCCACAAGATTTGTTGCCGAACTTAACGCCTAAGGGAGCCATAACTGATCTGTAACCGGTATGTCGCCGCTTAGCATGCCGCTCAAATCATTCAAATCATCGTTGTCAAATTGATCTGGCAATTGACCGGTGATTATATTCCCAATATCAGCTGATTCAATTGCCCAGTACATTACTGAATCCTCATTATTTGAGTGACCTGGATGATCTTTATCCTCGTGGTCAACCGGAGATTTGTACACTAAATTTACTAAACCCAACAGGTGACCAAACTCGTGAACTAGTACGCTGTTTTCTATTTCCTCTGCAGATGGTCTGCTAAAGAATGGCCCTTCTGCTTCTTCAACAGAATCTTTGAAGATAGCCACCGTTGAAGCATCGACTGCGACCCCGAGAACATCGTTATTGCTGTATCCACCTGATGGAAATAAGGCTTGCCAATAGAGCACAGAACCTGATTGCGGGTCTTGCGACTTATGTTCCCATGCATAATCTCTAACATCGTCCGCGGTCCAGGATCCTGAATGTTGAAAATTAGTTTCGGTTAGCAGAATTGTGATACCGCTAGGTTTGTTGCAAACTTCTTGAAGTCGAGTTTTAAGTAGGTTCACTGAACTTTGCTCAGGTGCATAACCTGAATCATAGTCAATTTCAACTATCATAGACGTATATTTCTCGTCACTTAAACAAGCCAAGGTTAAGCCACCTGGAATGCCTTTTTTATCCCCATCAGTGAAAATTTCTCCCCCAAGACATCCCGACAATGTCGATAATAACATCAGCATGGAGAGAAGTATAGGAACCTGCCTCCGCTTTCCCATGTCTTACCCGAAATGTTCTGTGTTGAAAATGTTGTTACCAGTCTTCTGGGATATCTAACGGAGAAAAGAGTTGCCCTGGTGACTTGATACTAGCGAGTTGGGTCCTAGCAAGATGCTCCCACATCCTCAACGCAAGTATACCGTCAACTAGTATCATCTCTGTTTCAACCATGGTAACCCTCACTAGGGTCTCGAGAATGTCCATCCTGTCTTCGTCAATAACTGACAATATTTTTTCTACTGCTAATGAGGCACTGACTTCTTCATGAATCGGCTCATCGATAGGCCACTGTTGCATTATTTCGTCTGGCAAATCGATTGAGTTTTCAGCCGTGTGCTGATTTAGTGATTCAAGCATTGGGCTGATCATATTTTGAATCACCATGCTTACCTCGACAAGCGGCATATTCAATTGTTTGATAAGATTGACCATCCGTTCTTGCAAAGTGACTAGGCCATCTACTGAATCATCTGACAAGTAAACACCACATGAAGCTTAACCGGTTTGCCGAGAGTCATAACGAAGCGGCGAGGAATCCCCGCGCAGACCATCCTCTTCGTCGTCATTTACTTCGAACCAGTCGACAATCCAATCGCCGTCTGTATCCCAATTAATAGGGCTACTACCCTCGGCAATGTGATCGTCGTCCAAATCCATCAAATACCAACCAAGTTCATGTTCTCCCACCGCCCTTACTGGAGCAGTTTGCGGCGAATTTGCGTAGTATATTTCCCATTGGTCGGTTCTTGCACCGGATACTAATAATTCATCGTCAGAAACATCTAGAGTCAGGAAATCATCGTCGTTATCATTAATGATTAGGACATATCTGAAATCTGTTTGCGATTGCTTATCCATCTTGAGATAATTAGTTGAGCTTTCAGATGGTTCACCTAACCCCAATGTATAACCCCTAAATTGCCACCATTCTTCTACTGGATTACCTTGGTAAATCAGTGGTGCTAATCTTACTGCATTTGGTGAAGTCAAATCTTCATCCGTCAAAACGTAGAATTCTTGGAAATTAGTATATGGTTCATAACTACATCCAGCACCTGAACAATCGTAATTTCCGTCGTTATCTGGGTCATAATTCGCATCAACAGGATCCGCAGGGTCAAGAGTAAACCATGTGAATTCTAACTCAGGTCGCGATAGCTGCCCTGAATCCGATGAGAGCGGCAGGCAAGACACAGTGTTTGTATCACATTCACCTCCGGTAAGTGAATCTATCCAGACAACCTTTATTTGCAAGTAAGATGAGAAGTTATCATTAGATTCATTCCACGCCATTTTGTATTCGTACCAATCTGGCAGCATATCGCCATCAGTGTCATTATCCGTTGGATTGATACCATACTTGAACACCTCCCTGCCATCACTTAAGTTGTAGTCAATTTCATGAGATACGACCAAACCATTTGAAATTTGGGTGATGAAAGTTACTGAGTCACCGTCGGTGTCGTTTAAATCGGGCCTAGTATTATTATTCCATTCCATCAAATTCGTAAACGGCAACGACCCGGGTCCGGGTTGAATGATAACACTACTTTCAGTGAAGTCTCGATCATCCCATTCACCTTGAGATGCAGGTATATCAAGCGCATTTCTATCATACCAGCCGTCGCTATCACCATCGTAATTAATGTCGTGTGGATTGATTGGATTGCTGGCCCAGTGATTTTGTGTAGTAACATCCGGCATACCATATATTGCGTAACAATATTCCCATCCATCGGGTATTGAATCACCGTCAGAATCCGTGCTCGTAGGGTCAGCAATACCTAATAACGTTCTGTTGAAGTTGTTGTAATCATAGGAATTTATCTTATTCATACGATTGGCACTGTCGATGCTCTTTGATGTAAAATCATCATACAAAGCACTTGTTGCTTGTGAATAGGTGTAGCCTAACTCTTCCATGTAAGCATTTATTGCATCATCTCCGAAACTCAAAATCCCAACTTCCTGAGGTACATTATTTCGTTCCGTGTATTTGCCCCATGTCCTCGATTCCCACTCCCGGAGATTGGAAAATCTCTCGTCAATTGATATATTTCCATCACCATCGCAATCGAAACTATCTCCGTCTGTATCCAATAAAACATCGCCATCAATTAAGGGATTGATACTCCAAAGATTATTTTCTAAATCCCACTCGGCAAACCAATACTCAAACCCGTCATACATTCCGTCACCGTCTGTATCTGGGTTGGTTGGATCTGTAATGCCCATCAGTATTGAGATGAAGGCATTTGCTGGCTCACCATTCTGCCAATCGTTGAAATCATTCAACAATCGTTTACCACGAGTTTCCTTAGAAATTAGGATGTTGAACATGCGTTGCGCTTTTTCTGTCGGTTGAAGGAAATCACCGTCGATGTGTAATAGAGGAGCATCTGACGGGTGTTCAATTCCATTGTCGGGGTTGGATGTAACCAGTGCGAACTCCTGCAGATCAACAAGGCCATCATTATCTGAATCAAATCTGCCGTCACCGGGCATCAGGGGGTTTAGCGTCCATGTTTCTGCTGAGGAATTCCAAGTTGTGAATAATAACTCTACCCCGTCTATAATGCCATCACCATCGGTATCAACATTGTTGGGGTCTCCTGTCAATCCAGTTAGATTACGCTGGGTAGAGTTAACAAATGAGCCAAACGAAAGGTCGGTTTGTATCCCAGCCCATGCCTGGAAGGTATAAGCACTACCGACGGTTGTAACAAACCATTTTGGCGACGTTCGATTTGAGTCCGTTTCTGACAACAAAGGATTGATTGCATTATACTCCTCCCAGTTAGTCATTCCATCATCATCTGCATCTTGCCATCGGTCAGCAGGTTGTAACGGATTTAGAGTCCACTCATCTTGTAAAACATCCCATCGAGAAAACCAAATTTCCCAACCATCTGGCATTCCATCCTCGTCTGAGTCTGCATGCAACGGGTCTGACGCCCCGGAATCTAGAGCATTTTGCGACGCTAAGTATGACCCAGATGCTCGTTCGGGATAGGATGCTTCTGGGTAACCGTTGAGTCCTACATTGTCGAAAAGGTCTGTGGCAAGGCCAAACGGCAAATTGTCAAAGTCTACCGGATTGTCATTGTCGAATAAGTCATCCCTCAGATGATACTCGAGATAGTTAACGAATGCTTCGTTAAGTTGCAAAACTCCATCGTTGTTAATGTCAAAGCCGTCATTGTCAGGGTTGTTGAGAGCATCTGAGCCATTTAGCGGGTTAATACCTGCTCTGCCGGGATTCCATGAACACGAATATGCTGCTTCCCAGCCATCAGGCAGAGTATCACCATCTGAATCGACATTGTTGGGGTCTGATTCTGTCCAGTTTTCTGCAAAGGTTGTGTTTTCACCATGCGATTCTAACAATGAACCCGCCATTGCCTCATACTTTAGTTGACTCCACTGGTATTCACACAGATTCTGTAGTCCGTCACCATCTGCATCCCAAGTTGCGTCCTCAGGGCGATTAGGGTCTAGTGACCAATTATTTCCACCGGTAAACGATGAGCCAACCCACCGGCGGTTTTCAATTTCCCAACCATCCGGCATACCGTCCCCATCGCTGTCATGATTTGTCGGATCTGTGCCGCTATCAGCGGTTAATGATTGTAAATATGTTTGATTGGCATCCATACCGATTTGGCTATCGCAGATGTATTCAAGCTGGACATTATAATAACACCACAGATTTGTATTATCGAAAAAGAAACCGAAATACTCTTGCCCATCGGATAACCCGTCACCATCGGTATCGCCAACATTGGGATTGGTTGAATTGTAGCCTTCTTCGGTTGTTGGTGTATATCTGAACTCATCTAAATTAGTCCACAATCGCTCAAATATGCCATCACCAGACTGGTCAAGATCGAGGCCGTCGAAATCGAAGTCTAGCTGAGCATCCCATGGGTCTGTGGGGTCTAATCCATTACCGATTTCCCATCCATCGGGGATGCCGTCACTGTCTGAATCGTTTGACTTGGGATTAATTAATTCAAGATTGGCGAATTTACCTGGCGAAGCAGCACCGAAAATTGTCATATTTTCTCCAACGCCGCTAACTGTAAGTTCAGTAACATATCCTGGTATTATCTCCTGCAAATCTATTTCATAGACATTAGAATAGTCTCCAGCAACAATCCATGTCCCGGCATTCGAACCGACGATTACCTGTTGCCCGGTTGTGTAGATTGCTTGGACACTGTTAGCATCTCGAGTGCTGATTTCATCTGAGCCGGGGTTTTCTAGTTGTCCACTGTGAGTTATGGCATTGTCGATTAGACGCATTTGATGTAACCCGGATGGAGTGCCAAACCAGAGGACTTGGGGGCTATCTCTTGAGGGTCCGTCAAGGTGGATATCTCTAATTTCAGCAATATTCTCGTCACTGCCGGCCGGTAGAGTTCTTAATTCATTTACTGAGGCAAAAATCCCGGTATCTTCCCTAGTATAGTAGAACCGCCACTCCGCATCATCACCATCCCTACCTGAGTTAGTTTCAGAAATCAAGAGGCCACGGTCGGTTCCGATAAACATAGTCAAATTACCGTTTGCTAAACCGTGTTCAATATCAGTTACAGTAGCGTTACCAGCAATTAACTGGCTACTTATTGGATTACTTACCGAGTGAATTTCTTCAATCAAACCAAAGCTACTGATTTCGAAAACGTTACCTGAACCATTGCTGCCCAGTCCTATAATCTGATTGTTGGGGCTGTTGATTTGTAATTGGGCAATCTCAAGGATTGCTGAGGTTTGTGACCAATCCCAATCGGTGACATCGTCTAGAAAACCGTCAGTTTGGATTCTTGCTACGCCTAATCCAATGTTTGAGGCTATTGCAAGTGCGTATAAATCCTCATTTTCGTCAAAGAGCAATTCAGAATCTTGCAGATATACCCCTTGAGGAATCCAATAGTCATTGCTAGATTGAGCAGCGATGTCGATAACAGAAACACCATATTTTGTTGTGATGTAGATTTTATCGTCGGCGATTTCTAAGTTACGTATGTCATGATGCATGACGCTTGGGACATCGCTTGTGGTAGCAAAAGAGATCGGATAGTTAAACAGAGTTGATTCAACAGCATCAAATTCTATGGATTTTAGACCTGCAATAACATTGTTTCCATTGTCAAAATAAATGTTATATTCTTCAATGTTAGATAATTGCTCACCCAAGGACAAGGCAGTGTCGGTTCGACTTAGGTCCGGGGAAAGAACCCCATCGCGATTCGCATCCCAGCCATCAGAATCCTCGTCTGATAATGCACTACTCCTATTTAGTGGATCTAAACCAAAATGCACTTCCCAACCGTCGGGAATTCCATCCCCAAATGAGGGAAATAAATTCCGAATTGAGAATCCGTCCCAATTATACCGGTCTGAATCCTTGAGAAGAGGGTCAGTACCAAGCCACAAGTCTTCACCAACTGGTGATTCAGAATTAGTACAAGCAGCCAGTAGATTCTGGAATGTTGCGTTAACGCCAGTTGGTATGTACGGCCAATTGGTGAGTAATGATCCCTCTGGTAACGTTGCTGTGCACCAAAGACCGTCTAATTCCGTAGTATGGTTTGACGGTGCGCCAAAAATATATTCCTCGCTCGAAGTATACCATTCATTCTGATTCATAATTCCGTCTCGATTAACATCAAAGCCATCCATGTCGGGATCCTTGGTGGCATCACTAGCGTTTAATGGGTCAAAATCATCACATTGAAATCGCTGAGCGAGAACATCGAAACCACCAATTCGCAAGCACATGTATGCCTCATATCCATCCGGCATCCCGTCACCATCTGTATCAGATTTTCTAGGATCTAAGTAAGACCTAATTCCTTCACCATCTACAACACCTGTCAAGCCACGCAAAAAACCAGGTTCAACACATTCTGCTGGGTATGGCCAGCAATACTCTTCTGTAGAGTTTAGCCCGTCACGGTCGATGTCGAGCTTGGCATCATCACCATCATTGGCATCTAACCCTTCCATAGAAAATCCTCTACCGTCTACTGCGGTACTGTTTATCCACTCACTGAACAGATTTTCGTGAACATCGGGAATTCCGTCTTTATCCGAATCAGTGGATTCAGGCTTACTGCCATCAGTGACATCGGGATGTATATTTGCGACGGGTGAAATTGTCGGGAATTGTGACATAAAAAGTAAACTTATGACCACAGCAATGGAAGTTAGCAGTGTTGTTTGACTCCTCCGCATGTTGTCACCTCAGCCTTATATGATGCTTCGCACGCTGAGTGTCGCAGATTACACTTAAGAGTATGATGGAGTGATGTTCCGACAAAGTGTCAAAATTTTAATGCCTGAAGTCAGTAAACTGACTTGCAAAACCTAGGAAAAATTCCATTCCCAAGCGATTATTTCAATACCTTTACGCGTCAGCATTCTGTTGTTAGCATGAGTTTGAGAATCACTCATTTGGGGACTGGAAGTCGAGGCAATTCGACATTACTAGAAACTGATGCAGTAAAAGTTCTGATTGACCTTGGATTTAGCGGTGCACAATTAGAAAAACGTCTTGCGATGTTAGCTATCGAACCATCAGAAATTGATTGTGCGTTGATAACTCACCACCATGGCGACCATGCCGGTGGAGCGACTCTTTGTCAGAAAAAGTGGGGAATGGAGATTTTGGCAAATGAAACAACCGCTCACGAATTGAATCTCGATCCGAAAATGACATCTTATTTTGGGTCGCTAGACCTAATTCGAATTGGTGATGAACTAACAATACTGCCGGTGCCTGTTCCTCACTCAGGGTCGGATAATGTGGCCTTCGTGGCGAGTTATCGAGGGGAAAGAGCGGCGATTATTACCGATTTAGGTTCTTGGACTGATGAACTGATTAAACATGTCCATGGATGTGAGCACATCTCTGTAGAAGCCAACTATGATGAACGACGTCTTGAGGCTGGACCGTATCCATATTCGCTAAAAGAGCGCATCAGGGGAAGAGAAGGCCACTTATCAAACAATCAAACAGGAAGATTTCTGTCAGAGGTGTGCACAGATTCAACACGAACCATCGTTTTGACCCACTTGTCTGAGAAAAATAACTCACCTCACCTTGCCGAATCAACGGTACTTTACTACATATCAGATATTTTCCAAGGAGACATTTACATTTCGCAGCAAAATGGACCCGAAAAAACGCACTACATCGGTAAATACTCGCAGAGAACAATCGCTGACCAAGTGAGTAAAAGAGTGAGCGAATAGTCGATTTTTTTGAATTTTTTAGGTCAATACCTAAATGATACCAAAGAGTGAGCAAACCATGTCACCCCACCAGCAACGTGTCGTTAGGCGATACGAAAGGGATGATACAGCAGTAAGTGAGGTGCTAGGCGTAATTATGATGCTAGCGATGGTTGTTTCGATTATGGGCGGTGTATGGGTGTTTCTTAACCCGTATATTTCCGACTTTGAAGATAACACCAATTGGAATGCTGCCAACGGCATAGCAGACCGTATGGAAGATCGAATAGATGTGGCTGCTGACTCACCAGAAGGAACCGGCATCCGTCACAGCATCGCAATGCGAACATCGTTAATTCAAGGTGTGAGCAACCTAGAGGTATGGTCTATTAGCGCCGATTTGACGTCGAGTGATATAATCAAGATTACCGACCACACTTCGACGAGTTTTACTGTTCAGAGTGTCAACGAAACTGCAACCTCAGTTACCATCTACAACGAAAATGGGGTTAGTCAATTCGGAATTGATGTCAATACTGGAGTCGTAGATCACAACATGCAACTTACTGATTGGTATATAATTACAGTATTGAATGATAATGACGAAGCACTACATAAAACGGTAAAATATACTATTTCTGGCTTAAGAATAATAACTAGTCTCGGCAACGGTGAGCACGAAATCTATCTTGTTAATAACGCAAGAATTGAACATTTTGCAGACTCTGCATGGGAAATTAGTCAATTTCCAAGAGTTGAATTTGATGATTTAGCAACGGGTGGAGTCAGGTTGTCCATAATACTCACCAACATCAAGGTGAACGGAAGCCTCGGCAGTTCGAATCAGCTCGGAATGGATATCATATCGGCAGGGTCACTGACACCCTTCGCAGGTCAGTGCTTCAACATCCGATTCGCACTAACCAACTCTGTTGCACAGGTAATCACTCCACAATACGATGAGCAATGGCTAACTGAATACACGTTGAATAGAGCGTCAGGCACACTTGATTCGTTTATCGGACTAGCACCTTTTGAGAGGGCTAGTGGAGCTGATGGAGTTACAGTAAACTCATTGGGCCATCCAATTTACTTTGACGTTACAGTAAATGAGGTTGTGGTGGAGCGATGAAACATAACATTACTCGTGATGAAGATGCTGTTTCTGCGGCAGTTGCAACAGTACTATTATTCGGGGGTGTTGTGTCGATAATCGGCTTAATGTTAGTTTCAATGCTGCCAATAATCGAAGAGTTGGAGGGGTCAATCGAACGTGATGACATGTCCGCTCAGATGATGGTATTAGCCCAGCAAACAGAAGTATTGAGTGAACACGGTATGCCCGGAGATTCGACTGAGGTAACATTAATTCCGCTAGACGGCAGTTTGTCTTGGGACAACACCAGAGGAGGAATGTGGTATTCATCGACTTGGTTAGATGACACGACCTTTCGAATGAAAGGCATTTTAGATTTTGACGATGTTGTTGAAGTTAAGCATCCCGAGAGTAAAACCACCGCTATTTGTTATGATGACCTAAGGCTAGGTCCTACGCGGCCTTTTTATTACTCAATACCTGAATGGGTAGACACACTTTCCATATCCGCTCAACAAGGCTTGGCGGCGCCTCTTGGGCCGATAAAAATCAAATTAGTTGCTGCTCAATCCACTGTTGAAATTATTGAGTTACCAATTGGCGAATCACACATTGTAGATTCAACAACGCACACGGATCTAAAATTGGAGTCTACCCATGAACTGAAGATACTCGCTTATTCAGGTCAAGGTGGAGCCATTATGGCCACACCAGATAAGCCCAACAAGCTAGATCATACCGGGCGTTCTTGGAACATACCATTACCCTCAGGCGATGCTATCATACAGGTAGTCAGTAAAGAGGCAAATCAAATAACATCAACCGTCAATGGAGTTGAGACCCGTCACATCGTGAGCGATAATGGAGACTCACGGGTAGGAACTCATTGGACTACAACCCTATCCAGCATCGAACCAACAATCTTGGCTATCTCATCTAGCGCACCATCAAGAGTCATGGTAATTACCGAAACTTCGGCAAATAGTGGCATCGTTAACTTACGCTCTGACTCTGGTTCATTCATCGGAACTGAGTTCCTAGCCCCGCAGTTACCCGGCTATCTAGAACTTACCAATCCTACAGAATCAACAGCCACGGCAACATGGAAGGGTGGAGGAATCTCCGTTGATGGGCTATCAACTGAATTAATAGCGTGGCCACCTGTTGGAGTTTCTGGAGCACCATTAATAGATATCGATATTGATATTATGATAAACTGGTATAATAACGATTCAAACACCGTTGGTCTTGGTGCAAGCCTAGTCCCAGCCGCCGACACAGGATTTTCCTCAGGTAAGGAGCATATGTTTACAACTCATAATTCTAATCTGTTGGACAAAATTTCAACACAAATCGCAGGCTATAGTTCTACTTGGAACTACACAGGTAGCACAACTTTCAACCACTCATCAAGCTATGCAAACCAATTCTACCAGTTCCCTGCAGATGCAGGAGTTCACCAAATCAAGGTGATTGATGACCATCCGCTGAGAGTTTTTCGTGTTAGCGGCAATTCAGGTCTGGTAGAGATTATTCATGATGGTGCAGAGAGATGTTTAGGCATTGATACAACTGCAAGCGGATGGATAACTACAGAATTGCCATGGGAATCCATGTCGGGACGCAGTGAACTACAGATTCTCACATCATGGAGTGCGGGAACCCATCCATCCAGTTATTCGGCCAACCTGATTGCTAGCAACGGCCGAACAGATTACACCACGGTTGCTTCGGCATGGATATTCCACATTTCTCGATTAACTTATGAATTCACATCATCGATTACTGGAATGGAGGTGGCTTACTCAAGCGGTGCTGTATTAACTAACCACCCAGAATTTTTGCCTACAGTGCTAAAACAACCAAATGACCGCTCAGGCCCAGGGCCGCGATTTGCATCCACAATACCGGCATTAAATCCTACTTCTGATAGTACAGTTGGTGCTGGAGTCATGGAACTAGATATTGAATTAGCATATCGTGAATCATTGGCCTCTGAGATTGCTTATGAGGTAAGAAGAGGGTGGTATAGCCCATATGGTGCCGCTATTGCAAATTCTGGTGCCAGTGGTCTGGATGAAAGCCTAGACTGGACTGTATATCCGGGGAACTTAAATTTGCTAACAGATTATGTTGGCTGGGTGCCTGACCCTAGCATCGGAACATCAGAGGCAGTTTGGCATACCAACGGAGATCCAATACAGTTCAGTCTACAACTATCCTCGCTAGATGTGACTATGACGGAGGCGGTAGAGTGACAAACCGAACCAAGCAAGTTACCGATACCAACGGTGCAGCAACAGAACTCGGTTACATTTTCACTTTTCTGCTTGGAGTATTACTACTATCAATTTTCAGTATATGGACATACGATATTGAAACCGCAACCCGTGAAAGGTGGAATAAGGAAGCTATAGAAATGAACCTAGATGATTTGGCAGCGGCAGTGGAAAGGGCAGATGAAGCAAGCCGATTAGGTAATATTGAGTATACAGAATGTATTTGGTGGCGAGCAACAGAAGCAAATGACAACCTTATGACCATAACACTGAATGATAATTCCATTATACTCATCGACGAAGGCGGTAGCCTAGACACGGAAGTGTTCATTTCTGGTATGGGTGCGGGAAACCATAGCGGTAGTGTTGACTTGTCTGGGTCACAAATGATTTGGGTCACTCACAGCGATGGCATTACTTCTATTTCGGTCAACAGACCTCAGTAACTATCTGCCCATTACAGCATTGTGCACGCGAGTTTGAACTTCTCGCATGCGTGATTTTGCACCTAACTCTCTGAAAACTGAGAGCGCCCTCTGGAGATATTCCATCCGACGTGATTTTTCTGTTGCTACTGATCCTAAACGAATCAATAACTCTCCAATTTGCATGCGCAAATCATTGGCCTCTGCAATCACCAGTGCCTCTCTGAAATGCTCCATAGCCTCATCATTTTTACCTGAGTCTTGTAATACCTCTCCCAATAATATTGTGATGTCGACCATTGCGAGAATATCGCCCTCCTCGTTCATGGCTTCGAGGGCCTGCGAATAATGGTGTGACGCCACATCAGAGTCACCAACCTTGGCGTAATACCGACCCAAAACTGCTTGAGACCTCGCATGAAGTTGTTTGTTGTTGAGTTTATCCGTCTTCTCGTATGCGTCAAGTGCATGGTTGCGTGCCCGTTCGATTTCACCAAGATCCATCAATGAACGAGCAAGAATTAATTGAGAACCGATTAATTCCTCATCCTCATTTTCTTGTAAAATTGTTTCAACTTCCTGATATGATTCCAAGGCTTTAGATTTGTCATTCTTCCTACGTAATATGTAACCCATATTATTGTAACAACGGGCAGCACCAATTGCATCTTTTAGTTTGATGAATATTTCTAACGCATCTCTGTGCATCGAAAGAGATTCGTCAAGATTACCTTGCTTGAGTGAAATATCGGCTAATGCTGATAATAAATCTGCCTGAGTATTCGCACTCTTTGTCTTTAATGCAGTTTCTTGAGCAGTGATAAAAGCACCTTTAGCATCCTCAAACCTTCCTAGCAATGCGAGAATCTCCCCCTTATACTGATTAATTTTAGTGGAAATTTCCGCTGATAAATCGGTCTGATCAAGTGAGTCGATTAAACCAAGTAGTTCCATATGACCCTGGGAAATTAAATTACTCCCGTTGTTGACTATTATTTCTGCAGCCTCTGTCATGTTATCAGAACTAACCAAATGAAAGATTAGTTCAATGGTAAAAACCGGTGCGTCAGTAGATTTGCGATACCAAGAACTGCACTTGTTGTGCAACTCAATTGTTAGCTTCTTGTCTAAGCTGCGCAGTAAAAATTCTCTAATAAGGTCGTGGACATCATAAACCTCGCTGTCAACCTGGCGTGCAAGTCCTTGCTCAACTAGAGAATCCAAAACATCGATATCCAACTTTTGTTCAGACAGAGCATCAATCGAAACTGGTTCTCTAAAAATTGATAACACTGACAATACTCTTTTTTGTTCGGCACTTAGTTTTGAGAATATTTCTACTGTCACATAATTCTCCAATGTTTCATGAAAAGCTGTTGCAGAAGCCCCTCGGTTAATCAACTCTAATACAAGCGGGTGACCTCTTGAAATACCGTGTATGTATAGCCACTGTTCGTCTTCTAAATTTTCAAAACTGCTCAGCAAGTTCCTACCAGAATCAGAATCTAAGCCATCTAGCGGCAGAACCAAACTGGCAATTCGACCTTCAGCATCTTTTGAAGGAACTACTGGCTTGAATGAGCGCGAAAATAACACGAGACCGATTTTCTCTTCGCTTCCCAACAATCCTAAAGCCATCGCTTGAAATGTCTGATGCAAAGTAGAATCAGCGACTTTATGAAAATCATCGATTACTATTAGCGATGGAGTTCCCTCAAGTGCGTTAATTAGTAGATTTGCTGCTTCTGCTGGTTTTGGAACCGGCGTAGTGGCAATGTAATCAGCAAATGTTGAATCGCCGATGTTAGCCAACCATTCTCCTACTGATTCAAAAAAAGACCTCGACCCTTCCCAGTCTTGACATCGGTGATACATCAAGTTTCTACGATGCATAAATCTCTCGATTAGTTTGCTAGCCATTGTTGTTTTACCAATACCTGCTATACCTGGCACCAATAATGTCGTAGCCCTAGCCTCTAACAGATTAAACATATTGTCAAGTTCTTTTTCCCTACCGTAAAAATGTCTTAGCCGTGGCAAGTCGCCCAATGCCGTAACTAACTGTTTTTCAACATGTTTAGACAGATCTCTCTCAATCAAATCAGCAGACAAAGTCCTTGAATCCAATATACAATTATCATCCATATACCGTATTATATCTACCGACCGCATGGTAAAAGGCAGTATAGTATTAATTTCACCGAGAGTAGAAGCTTCTATCTTTCCATCGCTCAATATACACCTTACGGGAAAAGCACGCAAATTATTCCACGTATCCTCTGCAAGATTTTTTCCTGAGTCGGTTAGGAAGTAGGCCTTTCGTTTTCTTGAAACTCCTTTAACATGGGCTTGTCTTTCAATTAAAAGCCCCTGATCTTTCAATCCAGCGATAGCTCTCGGCACATTTGATCGTGCAATGGCTACTGCATTGGCAATGCCCATTTGTGACAGCGAAAAAGGAACCTCCACACTATTTTTGTAATCCGAATAGTCGAGAAGATGAAGCAGGATTCGCTCCTGCACACCGGGTTTCGCATTTGCCATTTTATCACCCATCTATTGCTGTTCGTGGACATAATTCGGGTCTGGTACCCATTGGTTGTTTTGTGCATCCCATAACCATCCCGGGTGTTGTGAGGTTTCTTGTTGGATGGTTTGTTGTTGGGAAACTTGTTGCTGGACGACTGATTGCTGAGTAGCCTGCTGTTGCTGTCCAATAGCTGGAACTTGTTTTGCTTTAGCCCAAGCATACGGGTCTTGTTGAACAGGTGCTGCCATTGCTTGTTCGTCTTCTTCATCGTATTCTTCGAAAGTGAAAAAGAATGCCCCGACTCCAATAAGCACTGCAATTATGACTACCGCTATTATTGCATACAGCAACAAATTGCTACTTTCCGATTCAGACTTCGATGACAATTCAAACAGAGCATCATCTCCCCGCTCATCTGCGAATATTTGCCCGTCCATTTCAAAAACAATCTCACGAGTATCTTTTGAACCTAACTGGCTGGCACTAATCTGCATACTCCAAGTACCGTCGGCAAGGACTCTTGTCGAATTAATCAATTGACCAGATTTAGAATCAAACCGTGCCTTAACCAGACTATTTGGCAGTCCCTGACCGGTGAAAATAGCGGGTTCAGAGTCGCTTATGATACCGGTTCCGTCACGAACGACCTCAAAGCTAACAGACCTTACAATGACATTTACTGTGCGTGATAATTCCCACAAGTCACTGCCGTCAGTAGCAATGAATTTCAATTGTGCTAGTGACCATTGTGAAATATCGTCAGAGCGTGTTGTCGGTGGATTGTATGTGGCTATTCCTTCTGATGAGATTGACACATAGTCATAATACAAATCATCGGTAATCACACTTGGGTCATCGTAAACATCGAACCTCAACAGACCACCCTCGGGGTCTGTAAAGTACTGGTTAAGGTCAAATGTCGCACCTGCACCACATCTATCAAGGCTCTTTGAATTAGCATCGCAATAGACTACAACGGTATTTGCCCACCCCGTCGGGTCGAAGGATGGGGGTGAGTTGTCCACTGAGTTGTCAATAGTAATGAAACGAGTTTCTTCTTCAGAATATGATTCTCCATCAAAAGATCGAACAACAATCTCATAGGCTGAATTGTGAGGTAGATTATTTGTTTTCCAGATAGTGTTTTGGTTCCACGAAGTGTTAAACTGGCCGTCCTGAATTAGATTTTGCGTTATCGTAATTGTATTGGCTGCTGAACCACTGTCGCGACCGTTTTTGTAGATGTCAATATCAACCCGGGTGATGATACCATCATTGTCCCAAACATAGCCTGATACTGCAGTAGACTCGCTACCCCTGATAACCTCGTTGTTAAGTGGTTTATCCAGAGCAATATTGGGTTGTGCATTTTCGTTAGTTATCTTCAATCGAAGAGTTACTACAACGCAAGTACTGTCGCTTGTATCATCTTTGCAAAAATCACTATCGGCAGCCCAAATCTTGAACGTGTAGTCTCCTGAGGCGTAGGTTCGATAATTCCAATCATACTGCCAAGCAGATAATGTTTCACCAGGCGCTGGAGTTATGGCAAACTTTGAAGCAAATTGTGGACTTGACGCCTCAGTTATCTCAAACCAAATTTCTTTGATATCGTTGCCATTAACTCCGAAGTATGGGTCGCTCGCAGTTCCACTGAATGATACTACAGAGCCCTTGGGCGAGTTTGGGTTGTGTTGCGAATCTTGTGCTGGTGTATTAACAACAACCGACGGCGCCTGCAGGTTTAATTTGTATTTCTTCACGGTTATTGGTGAGTAATCAAGGCCATCAAACGACCTTATTCTAAAGGTGACATCACCTTCGCCCTCTGGATGATTTGACATATCATATTCAAATGCCCAGGTACTGAATGGGTGTATTCCTTGAGCAATAACTCCGCCAGAATTTGAAGTATCTACTGCTGATAACCATTCCTGACTACCCGGTGGTTGAATCTGGACATCTTCAACATAGCCGAATTGATCTTGCTGCGCAATTATGTCACTGGCATATGGTGGAGCCTCACCGTCCCAAGCAGTTCCCGAAAGTGCTACAATACGGGCAAATGAAGTCAGCTCAGGTTGCTC
>CEUG01106206.1_pt1 | contig 19367 bp, 19 predicted proteins | sample 531421 | NCBI WGS metagenome assembly CEUG01 (sample SAMEA2622901, study PRJEB7988) | marine metagenome | biome: marine biome (ENVO:00000447); feature: surface water layer (ENVO:00002042); material: "saline water (ENVO:00002010), including plankton (ENVO:xxxxxxxx)" | depth 5 m | reverse complement strand
GAGCCGCTACTTTATCTACTCGATGAAATCCTCCACGGAACAAACACAGTCGAACGGCGTACGGCTGCGCTCGGCATTATGACGCTCCTCAACCAGGGCAGGACGATCGGCATCGTCACAACACACGACCTTGAACTCGCCGAAGAATCAGAGGCTTTTGGAGAACAAGTTCAGTTCAGACACTTCACTGATCAGATCGAGGACGATGAGATGACCTTTGACTACACATTGCGAGAAGGTATTTGTCCGTCGACCAACGCGCTGCGACTTATGAATATCGTGGGAATCCCCTTGCCTGAGTGGCCACCTCGACAGGCTGGGGAAGAGACTTCGCCTTGAGAGTGTTGCACACACAAGGTCCTTGCGCTACCATGCAGCGATTTCGAAAACAACACCTATGAACAACTTCAGACATGTCAGGAATAGAAGTGATGACGGAACCGATCAAAACAGACAAAGCATTTGAAAAGCTCGAAAAAAAGCTCTTGCGTCAAACAGGAAAAGCGATCGTCAACTACGGAATGATCGAAGAAGGTGACCGCGTGATGGTGTGTATGTCAGGCGGTAAGGATTCCTGGTGTATGCTTCACCTGCTTGAGCAGCTGCAAAAGCGCGCCCCGATTCGCTTTGAGCTTTTGGCCGTCCACCTCGATCAAGGCGAACCTTACGCACAGAGCAGCGAGATCGCGAAAGCCCTCGCAGAGCAGTCCGTGCCCTTTGAGGTCGTCAAACGACACCTTTACGACATTGTCGAAGAAAAACTTCAACCTGGACAGGTACGCTGCTCGCTTTGCTCACGCCTCCGTCGTGGCGCGCTTTACAACATCGCGACGGAGTTTGGCTGTACGAAAATCGCCCTCGGACACCACAGAGACGATCTCATCCAAACATTGTTGATGAATCAATTCTTTACAGGGCGTATCTCCGCGATGCCGCCAAAGCTCACGAGTGATGATGGACGACATGTCGTGATCCGACCGCTGTGTAATGTTGCAGAAGACGACATCATCGCGCTGACGCAGTACAAACAATTCACCATCTTTCCTTGCCTCAGCTGTGATCTGCAAGACAGCAAACGTGGTCGCGTCAAGCAACTCATCGAAGACCTCGAAGCTGAGATACCAGACATTCGACAGAGTTTGTTGCGCTCCTTGAGCAATGTACGCCCAAGCCAATTGATGGACCGCGCATTGTGGTCCTTCGAGACTCCTGAAAGAGCGACAGAACCTTCGTCCACGAAACCGTTGCCCCCTGAACACACAGCGAAGACACCAGCCCAACCAGAAGCCTGAAGGATTTGGTATGCTATTTATCGGTCGAAGAGGTCCCGTTTCTCAAGTAGGTCAATGGTTTAAAGAAGAACCGACCTCCAAAAGCCAATCGCTCAACATCGGCTCGATTTATGGGCCCGGTGGGATCGGAAAGACATTCCTCCTCGACTACTCCATCCAACAGATCGACCAGTTTGATGAGTTGGGGTATCTCACGCTCCGTATCGATGGACAAAAAACGGTACAAAGTCTCGAACAACTCGTAACCAAAGAGTGTGTAGAGCGTGTCGAGCTGCCCGACCAAGCGAACTTCTCCTTCCCCCGTTTGTCTGCGCTCTCGAAGCAATGGAGTGCCCTCAGCCAAAGAGCCGAATACCTGATCAGAAAAGAGTACAAAGAGGTCCCACAGCTCGAAGAGTTGATGCTCACCTTGCTCAACTACGGGATGGCCCCTCAACGAGCGCTGGAGATGAGACCTTACGATCTCGCGCTCGCCGACACATCGCAGAAAGAACTCGAACAGGCTGTTGAGTCACTCCTCAAGCTCCGCCCTTACAAGATAGAACACCAATGGTTTCAACGCTTTTTGGGTAAGACACGAAACAAAACGCTGCGCAATGCCCTGCGCAGAGAACAAGCCGCGACCCTCGCGGACGCATTTGTCGAGGACTTTCAAGACCTCTTTAAACAGCTCAAAAAAGCCAAGCCATCCTCCCCCTGGGAAAAAATGAGGCGTCCAAGGCAGCTACTCATTATCCTCGATGACTACGAAAGTATCAGCTCGATGATGAGTCCATTTCTCGCTGAACACCTCGTCCCCAAATTGCTGAAAGCCTCCTTTCGCACGTTGATGGTCGTCCTCGGACGCGACAGCCTCCTCGCGACACACACCTCTTGGGGACAACACCACCGCGCCTTGATCTCCGATCGTCTGATCGAGTTGAAACCCTTCGAAGAGCAAGAGGCCTACGAACTCATGAGACGCCGAGGGATTCACGACAGTCATATCTGGCAACGTATCTGGGAGGATACACAGGGCTACCCCTTCCTGCTGGATCTGGAGTGTGAAGACGAACTAACAGGCGGGACATCGGCCTTGGGACTCAAACTCTTCTTTGATCGACTGACGCGTTGGATGACTCCCATACAAAAAGCCTGGATTGTGCCGCTCTCCTTCTTGCACGAGATCAACCTTGAAACAGTCAAAAAGATGCTACCAAAGCACGACGCAAGCGCGATCCTCGACTGGTTTAAAATGGAGCCCTCAGTGCGCGATCCACACGCCCACCACTGGCAAGTGATCGGGTTTGTTCGCCGCCGCATCCAACAATACGTCCGCAACGACTCACCTGAACGATACGAGAAATTAAAAAAGCGCGCCGAAGAGATACAAGCCGCTTCAGACGAAACAAGGACCAACTGATGAGCACACCTGCCAAATGGACCGCTCTCTCACTGACACACACGATACAGCTCTCGGTGCCTGTCTTTCCCTCATGGGAGCGGTGGGAACCACTTATACAAGCAGACATCGACACAACCTACAAAAGACCGGCATGGTCCGAGTACATGCCTTTTACAACAAACGTAACCCTTGCTCCCACTGAGTGGAGCAATTACGAAGTCGAATCTGACGAAGATAGCGACGACACATAGCACACAGGAGCTTCGAAGTATGACGGAGACACAATCGCTCAAGCAGACAATGGAAACAGTCAATCAAGCGTTCGACATCCTCACCCAATTCCACCAAAATGTCGCGGACCTTCTGCGATTGATCGCACATGGACTCGAAGACGGCGAGTACAGCTACACACCTCTCCTCCACGGTGGGAGCTGTTGGACCTCCTCCATTGAGCCTGTATTGCGCAAAGCCTCGTCCTGGCAATGGAAACACTTTGCGCTCCCCTTCCAATGTGCAGATGAGCCAGAAGCTCCCATCCTGCTTGTCAACATCTCCATCGATCAATCTTTTAATGCTCTTCCAGAGATTTGGCTCGGGAGTTTCTCCGACCTCGAAAGCGATGAAGACAGCTTCCCATTTACAGAATCCATCGAATACATCTTCAACGACTACTTTGGGCCAGAAGAGACATGGAATGAACCCCACCGCTGGTACGAAGAACGACTCGAAGAAGATGGTCTCGCTGCGACCTTTGGTTTTCAACGGCTCCCCATGCACTCCCTCACAGACAAACAAGCTGTCCAGACAACAGTCTGCGATGTCCTGCAAACACGTGTAAACACACTCATGACAACGCCCCAAGAATAAGGTCGCGAGGTGGAAAAAAGGCTCCATCCACAGCTCTCTTATGTTCGCTTTTTTCCATCCAACGGCTTTACCTCCTCCTTTTCACAACTTCAAGGGAACAGATTGTTTGTCACAACTCACTTTAGGATCTATTGTAAAAAAAAGCGTAAAGATCTTTGGTGAGCGGAGAATAGAGAGTGTGGAGCATCGCTGGAGGCTCGACATATTTGGGACGAGCTTGAAAGAAGCATGGTCCATTGTGTATCTTTGCAATGAGAACTTCGCGCGCAAATTGAAATCTCTATAAGGTGATGGCATGACAAACAAAAAGAAACCACCAAATCACGAAGCAGAGCAACATCAACTATCCAAGCAGCTCCACCTATTGAGCAACCACTTGGGCGCAGTATGGGGCAATGCAACGCTTCTAAAATTCCACCTCAAACACGACACAACGGGACAGGCAATGGTCGATGAGCTCGTCGGGCCGCTGAAAGATGCCCTCGACGTTCTCTTAAAGCTTCAGGAGGAGAACGCTCCTTACCCAAGCAAAACGTTACCTCCTCCCCCAACACCATCACAAAACTCAATCGCGACCTTGAATGGTTGCGAACAACTCCTGTTGATCGAAGACGATCTGCAGTACGCAGATATGCTGACGAGATACTTCCGGTATCTAGGCTACGAAGTAAGAATCGCAGGCAACCCGAGAGACGCGCTCTCGTTATTTGAACGAGAGGAGTTTGATCTCGTCCTCCTCGATCACCACCTCCCCCAAATGACAGGGTTGGAAGTGGCGCAAAAGTTGAGAGAGCAAAATCAAAGAATCCGGATGATCTTGTTGAGCGGCGAGCTACATGATGGACAACATGAGCTGTTCCGAGAGGTCGGATTTTATAGTGTCTTAACGAAGACAAGTTCCCTCAAAGAGGTCGGTCAAACAGTCCGCGAGAGCCTCGACGCTCCGCCTCCTTCCCCTCGCGTCACCTTGATGGCGTAACCCCCCCCTTTTTTCAAAGCTCATGGATTGATCGCGTACAATCTCCGTCCAGCAGCGATATAAATCACTTCACGTTTGCCGTATTTTTTGGTCGCAGGTGCGTTTTTGTCGTGGCGTTTGATGATCGGCGCGTTGTCGATCCAACCACCAGCATCAAACTGCCAAAGAAGCGACCCCTTCGATGAAAGAGCATACAAATACTCATTCGCTGCGCCGAAGTAAATGCGTCCCTTTGTGTCGAGCGCTGCGCTTGACTGAATAAATCCAGCGGAGCCTTTTACGGGTTTCTTTTTGAAAACCTTGCCCTTCTTCAGGTAACGACCACTGCGAAAGACCCAGCGGGGATTCTGTGGATCTTTGGGATTGAGTGCATAAAAAGTCTTGTCATCAGAGCCGATGTAGATCGTACCATCACGTCCAAGAATCGGTTTTCCGAGGATGGGTGCCTTCGTCTTAAAGGTCCACTTGATCTTCTGTTCGGGGCTGATCGCCTGAAATCGACCGTCCCAACAGCCGATGTAGATCGTTCCATCAGTGTCGACGGTTGGTGAAGCGGTGATCTTTGGAGGGGAAGAGGTTTGGGAGTTACAGACTTGCATAAACCACTTGCGCTTCCCTTCTGCGCTGATCGCGTGCAAGAACCCATCTTGGCTACCGATGTACAACGTTCCGTCTGCGGCTTCAGCAGGTGTCGCGCGGCGGAACTTGTCTTGCGCTTGGTAAGTCCAAAGCTGTTTGCCCGAAGGACTCACCGCGTACAAGTTCGCATCATGAGATGCGATCAAGATCGTCCCATCAGACCGCACAAAAGGTGAAGAGTCGATCACCCCTTGGGTACCAAACTTCCACAAAAAGCGACCATTGGGTTTGATCGCGTACAAGTAACTGTCTTTGCATCCAATGTAGACTGTCCCATCGATAGCTGTCGCAGGTGAGGACAGCACGAGATCATCGAGACCTTCATACTGCCAGCGCTTTTTTCCAAAGGGAGTGACCGCAAACAGCTTGCGATCGAGCGAGCTAATGTAGATGGTTCCGTCAGCTCCAAGCGCAGGTGTCGATACAATCGGCTGATTGGTGGGAAAAACCCAACGCGCATACCCACTTTTGTTTTTGTGGATCGCGATCTTTTTGGGAGGAAGTTTTTGAGGACGAACCAACTTGGGGACGGAGTAGCAAGCCACCTGACTACACATCAGGACGAACAGCAACAGAAACAATCGCATCTTTTTCCTCTATCCTTTTAGGAAGATGAAGAGAGGGAATGTCCTTCTAGCAGTCGAATTTCGTCCTGGATACGTGGTCCCAAGAACTTGCCATCAAAGAGCAAGAGCTCAACTCGACCGAGAAAAAACAAAAACTGATGAGCGGAAAGCTGGTCCGCAACGCCCATCCGGATCACCTTCTGAATCAACTCCCACAACGTCTCCGTCCGCCCTACAAAGTTGTAGATCCTTGCTTCTTGAGGGGAAAGAGACAATTGCTCGATGTTGACTTGTGGGTTTGGTGTCTTATTGACGGGGCGATTGTAATACGGTTCGAGGGCCCACTGCAAGCGTTGTAAATCACAGTTTTTGTAAATGCCCTGTTTTAGGGTATCAAGGCATTCGATGCGAAAAGGGATCTCGGTTTTCTTCGGACGCTCGTTCACGAAAAAGAAGTAGCGCCCTTCCAACCAAGAGAAGCAACTGAGCAGTTGCTCCCGAAACTGCTCCTGCAAGACTTCGTAGAGCAAGTAAGGATCGATGAAGCCAAGGGCGATGAGATGATTTCCCAGACTCCCACCAAGGGACGCGAGCTTCTGAAGCCCTTGACTAAGTTGTTCGAGTGTACAAGCTCTACGCATCAGCAAGCGTTGTTCTAGATCATCGGTCTCCGTCAAAAGCTCGACGCCCTGAGGGAGTCCCTTCTCGAAAAAGATCTCACGTGTGTGTTGTGGTCCTTTTAACAACAACCTCCCTGTCTGCTTGCGTGAAAAGAAGAAGTAAAACAGACTCGAAAAAGGAACCTTCTCAAGCATCCCAGAGTACTGTGCAACTTGTGCGGTTTCGGGTTCTTCGGGGTCTGGAAAGAAGACACGGATGGGTTGCAAACCCGCAAACACATCTTCCTCATCGTCCAAACCCCAGGCTTGTGCGTGGTTGTGCTCAGGAGGATGAGCCTCGCTGCTTGCGGCGATAGCTGTAAGCTCTGGGTATTCATGGATAGGAAGGAATGTCTCACCAATCAACGCGATGCGATCATGTATGGTGACTTGGCCGCTGCGAAGTAGTTGTTTAACCTTGTGCAAGTCCACAGGACCAATGAGCGTTCCATCAGCCAATCTCACTGCATATCGATTGGATTTGTCCATATCTGTACATCCCACACAATCAAAAACGCATCAACCATGCGCTTGAAGAGAAATCATGACAACACACGAACAGAGCGACGAAAGGCGATAAGACACAACGCCAAAAACAGCCACAACATCATCCCTGATGTCTCAGCGACCTCACAACCAAGCCCTCGTTCAGGCGGGTTATTTGTCGTCGGTTGCTGCGAGGAAGACGGACAAGAAGCGAGCCCAAGCTCCGTCGAGACAGTGAGAAAACCAAACTGATCACGTTCGTCTTGGGGATAAATGGTACACAAACCATCTTTATCGTCCTTTTCCAGGGCACGCTTGGAGACTTCCTCAGCAGGTGCTTCGGCAAACATCGTCGCCTCAGTCACAGAAGTATGATCCAGACCCAAGAGGTGTCCAACTTCGTGTGTCACGACATTTTGGACATCGTGTGTATCTTTTTTGGCTTGCTCGTCAGTCGACCACTGAAAAGCATATCCATTCATGAGAATGTCAGCGTCCAGGATCGTCCCCGTTTGCTGGTTGTACTCGAGCTGTGTCACCGCCAAGACATCACTTGGATAAGGCCAGTCCGACTCGTTCTCGATCCACATCACGACATTCTTGTTGGGACCGCCCGGTACGTAAAATGCTCTAGGCTCCGCGAGGAGACCGCCAAATTGGAACGTCAGGCGACTACAATTCACAGACTGCCACGTCTCAAAAGAGCGTTTGACGGCCTCGATTTCGCTCCCATCCGCGATGTCCTTGCTGCCTTGTTTCGCGATGTAGTAGACGACTGGCAGCGTCTCCCAAGACGTCGGGACGTTTAGGTCTGTCCTTGAGCGTTCAAAAGACCAGACATTCGTCCCAGACAATAAGATCACGACAAACATGAGCAGGTATGAGAACCACTTCATCGGTGGGACTCCATCGTAACAAGGGGTCGATTTGAACGATGTCCTTCTGCATCTTCCAACAATAGCTCAACGGTACTTTGTGTTTGGGCTTGAATGGTTTCTTCTTGAGGAAGTGAAAGAATGAGGGTCACTCCACCTCTTGTTTTCCCCGATAACTCGTCCTTTGGCAAAGGCTTCTTTGCGAGAGGTTTACCGTTCCAAAAAAATTGGAAGTGTCCGCCAGATAAATCCCCGTCATCATCCGACCACAAGACCCGAAAACGCAACTGTCGGGGGGTCAACAGGACTTGCCCTTGGTAGGTAATTTCGCGGATACGAGGTTTGCCAGGAGCTGGCTGATAGCAACGAATATCAGGTTCTCCGGCATCTGTTGAGGTTGGCTCTGTAGATGGGTGATTGGGTTGGCAGCTAGCAAACAGCAAGCACATCCCGACAAGAAACGCCCTACATATTGCTGAGCCACAAGGACGCCAACTTTTGTATGGCTTCTCTTTCAGCCTCGGAGGCTTCAGGGTCGTAACCAAAATCATCACCGAATTCCTCAACAAGATCTTCCTTCACCATCGCGCGGATGTCTGATTGTACATGGTTCATCGACTCGACGATCCAGTGCTTGCGCTCAAACTGTTGGTTCTCTTCCCACCAGATCCTCCAAACCTCTTCGCTCTCGCCAAAGCTTTGGAAGCACAAGCGACGAAGTGCCATCAACGCAGCGCGGCGGAGGTTTGCAGACTCGTGCACGAGCAAATCAATGAGCTCTCCCACAGTGTCAACGATACGAAGCTCTTCGATCAACATGATGGCTTTCTGAAGACGTTCGGGATCTTTGGAGCGAAGGTTGCTGCGCAAAAATTGGAGCAGGGTCGAAAACTCAGATCGATCCTTGTATCCCATCAAGATCCTGCGCAGTCGCTGTCGGAGCTCCACTTCTTTTTCGGAAAGAAGCGTTTGCAACAAGATAGCCATTGCCTTTGTTGGAGACCAGTACCCCATCAGTGTAAAGGCTTTCTTCTGTGGGACACCTCGCTCTTGTTGGAGAACCTGTAATACCCTGTAAAGCATGGGTTCACCAATTTGCTCACACAAGTAACGTAGACGCAGCATCTTTTCTGCGACGTCGGGAGATTTTTCGATCTCATCTTCAGTTAAGGGGACATACGCGAGCGCAGCCTGTGCGAGATTTCCTCCGTATTGGACGAGGATATCACCAAGCTCACGACGTTGTTGTAACACGTTGGTCTTGAGATACTCTTCGAGTGTCGACCTGAGAGGAGGCAAGCCATCGATTGCAGCGTCGTCATCGAGATTGATCTCGATCTCGATATCGTCGTCCTCAGTGTGAGCAGGCGCATCACTGCGAGCGAGATCATCCATCGTTGGCAAGGCAGGCAAGATCTCGTTGGTCATCAAAGGTGGGAAAGCAGGCAATCCAGGGATTGTCATCACTTCGGCCCCAGCGAGAGGCGGAAAGGAACCACCGACAACAGATTGAGGGAGCGTCGCGACTTGTAGCGGTGGCAACGCGGGTAACACCTGTGAGGAGCTCTGCGGTGGGGGAGTTTGAAGCGCTGGACCTTGTTGGTGAATAGACTCCATCGCCTCTGCAGGCGTGGGTGTTGGTGCAGGTGTGACCTGTGCTGAGAGATCTGTGTTCTTCTCCTCTCCAAGAGGAAGAGTCTCCTTTGGAGTCGTTGGTGGAGGCGTGTCCTTGCTGGCTTTTTGCTCTCGGAGTTCTTTTGTCTTCTTGAAAATCTCTCGCTTCTGTTCGAGAGAGAGCCCCTTCTTTGGCTTCGCAGGCTCCTTCGCTTCAGGCGTTTCGACCTCGGGCGACTTAGGCGTTGGGAGCGCTGTCTCATCGGCTTTGACTTCGGGCTCTTGGACTTTTTGCACAACCTCTTTTGGCTCGTTGGATGTCTTGGGTTCTTCTGCGTTGGGGGTAGGTTGGACTTTTTTGCGCGCTTTGGAGGGACGGAAAGCATTCCGCAAACGATCGACAGGAGGCAACGTCAGCGCGGTCTCTTCCTTGCTCACCTTCGTAAGCGCAGTCGATACTTTTTTGGGGGTAGATGTCTCTTTAGAAGAAGGCGTAGCTGGCTCTTCTTCAGCAGTTGTCTCGGGCTCTTTCGCCAGTCCCTTTGAAGCCAAAAGAGAAGAAGTCACGGCCTGGATCTCATCGACGCTGTACTCGGCAGTTCGCACAGCTTCAGAGAGCTTGCCTGGTGTATCGGAGAGTGCGATCTCTTGAACAGGAGCGACAGGCTCTTCTTCGGGAAGTTCGCTTGGCAGCTCGGGCTGCGCTGGAAGCTCCACTGACGGTGCAGGCTCTTCTTCGGGAAGTTCACTTGGAGCTTCAGACTGTTCAGGAAGTTCACTCGACGATGTGGATTGTACAGAGACGTCTTCGACATCGGGTTCGTTGTGCGTTGTTTCCTCGGTGGGAACAGATGAAGCGTCAACAGCTTCGGTGAGCGGAGCTTCGGTGAGCGGAGTATCTGCGGGTGTTGGAACAGCCGCAAGCACTTCATCATCGACAACCGCCACTGACTTTTCCTCAGCCTCTTCGAGAGAATCAGCATTCTCTGTCACAGTCTGTCGTGGAATGGGTGTATCTTGGACAGGCGGCGTTTCGATGTGATGCTCAACTTCAGCCGCTGCAGGTATACTGAGAGTCTCAGGCAAGGTAAACAGCTCGGGAACATCTGCTCTCATAGAGAGTTGTTGAAAGCGAGGTGCCATCGGGATGTGGTACATCGCTTCGAGTCCCTGCTTGAGGAATATCTCGGGAGCGTACAGCGCAACGATATCGAGTTGCAGCCAGTACGAGAGAGGTAATTGTTCGGGAGGTGCGCCCTGATCATCGGTGAGCAAGTACAAGATGTTATCTTGTTGGTGCACAGGAACCACACCAAACTTCTCGGCGAGGGCCTGCGGAAGTGATGCACGTGCCTCTGAGGATGGTTGTTGTATCCAACTGACAGCGTCTTGTGGCCAGTCGTAGAGCTTTGCAAAAGCACCCTGAAGGTCATCCATAGACAGGAGCCCCAGCTCGAGGAGGTGGGTATCTAATGCACCTCCCAACATCATCTGACGACGCATCGCGCGGTCGATTTGCTCAACTTGAAGTAGATCTTGCTTGACGAGATAGTAACCCAATCGAAAGGACATGATGTGTTCCTGTGATACTCAAATGACATCAAATGAAAGAGCGAGACGAGTATAGAAAGGTCATGGTTGACTCGTCAAGCACGAGCGAAAAAAAAGCGCACACAGGTTGCGAATGAGACGTGTTCATGGCATATACTGAGAGTACACAGATGTACTCTGACAACAAAAAGAGGCAAAGCATTGAAAGCATTGGGACATCACTACTTACTAGAGTGTTATGGTTGTGATGTGGACACACTCAACGATGTCCACAAAGTCGAAAAATTTATGCTACAGGCCGCAGAAGCCGCCAAGGCAACCATCCTAAAGTCCGTGTTCCACGAGTTCTTTCCCCATGGTATCAGTGGCGTCATCGTGATCGCAGAGAGTCACTTGACGATCCACACATGGCCAGAACACCGATACGCCGCGATTGATGTCTTTGTCTGTGGAGAGGATGCTGACCCACAAGTTGCTTGTGATGTCTCAGCACAGGCACTCGGCGCGACCAAAACCCACTTACTCTCCTTTCAAAGAGGCATCTCCGAAGATCAGCCTCCACACGTCACAATCCACTCAAACATTCCGGCAACAAAAGACATTCATCATTCGACAGTGAGCAGTGAACCCCAAACGTAAACGCCCGGATTTTCGAGTCGAGCAGAGTCGATTTGCGCGCTTGACTTGGATCTCCAAAAAAGATATCCTTGTTCGATATAGCACTCACTTCCAGAACCCACGAAAAGCCGAGCTGTGACTCATGGACAAAAGAGACCAGAAACAAATCGCTCAAAGGCATCCGGCGACCACAACAGACGAATACCCCCAGCATTCATCTGACATTGTCGCCAAGGAAGAGGCTGTTGGGCCTTCCACCCTCAACCTCCAAGCCTGGGTCAAGAGCGATACAGGACGTGTCCGCAAAAACAACGAGGACAACTGCCTCTCAGATACTGTCAACGGCCTGTTTATCGTCGCTGACGGGATGGGTGGACACGAACATGGTGAGCTCGCAAGCCAACACGCTGTTGAAGCTGCCCACCACTATCTCTACAACGCAATGCGTGGGATCAAAGCCTTCGCGATTGATCCAAGCGAAGAACGCAAAAAATGGGTAACGCAGGTCGTCGCAGGCGCCGTCCAAACAGCGAACGCAGAGGTCTACCAACTCGCCACACAAAAAGGCGCGCAAGAGAACATGGGCACGACCTTCTCTCTCTTGCTGATCCTGAGTCCAGATACAGCGATCATCGGTCACGTCGGAGACAGTCGTATTTACCGCGTCCGTAACAAAGAGGTCAAGCAACTCACGATCGACCAAACACTGCTGAACCATCAGCTACGAACTGGAGCGATCAGACCAGAAGACGCGAAAAATGTCCCCTTCGGCAACACCCTCATGCAAGCCGTTGGTTACCGTCCCAAAGTCAAACCTGACATCTTTTGGATTGATATCGAACCAGGAGACCAATTCCTCCTTTGCTCAGATGGTCTCTCCAACTATCTCATCGACGACGAGATCGTCTCTGTCTTCAGCCAAACACGCAAAGAACAAATCGTCCCACGCTTGATCGACGCTGCCAACTTGCGCGGCGGGAAAGACAACATCACAGCGATCACCGTCGTACTCGAAGATCCAGAGGCTTCTTCTCTCGCCGCGACACAGCTCGACCTGAGCACAGATATTTTGAGTCAATGCCCTATGCTGTCAGGACTCGAGATGCCCGAGATATTCCAACTGTTGCCGCTTGGTCAGTTGCGCATCTTCATCCGCGATGAGGTGATCCAAAGCGAAGGACAAGAAGGTCCCGGCATCTTGATCCTACTCGCAGGTCGTATTGGCCTGTACAGGCGCAAAACGTGGCTGCTGACAGTCGGACAAGGCGGACATGTTGGCGAGATTGAGTTCTTTGATCAAAGAGGTGCCGCTGAAACGGCGATCTGCGAAGAAGAAGTCCGCGTGATCATCTTTGAGCACGATAAATTACGCACGTTTATCCAAGAAAACCCCGAGATTGGACTGAAGCTGATGTTCAATCTCTCCGAAAGTCACGCACGCCGCACACGCAACCATGAAGGGCGGCTCTCACAGGTGCTCGGAAGAAGTTAATTGTCCAAGATCACAACCTGACACGCTCTCCCTCTGTCAACTCCACTCTCCTTGCTCCCCTATCATTATATATGACCTCAATGTCATCCCCTCCACAAGCCTTCACCATAGTGTTCATCGAACAATGTAACGCTCTAACGTTCATGTATCTCATCTGATTTTCATCACTCCTCGCTTGAAAAAATCCTCAAAAAAAATGCAAGCCCTCTCAAGTCCTGAAGATTCGCACCATACGATAGCTCAAAGAATCAACAAGTACATCCCGTCAGCATTGATGCCTCTTGAGCAAAAAAAGAACTACCACAAAACACATCACATCTGATATAAAAATAAAAGATCATATGTAGAAAAAGAACATGTGTTATCAGAAAGGTTGGTGGTTGTGTTGACAGATCGGACAAGAAGATCAGCAAAATGGCATAGAAGAGAGAGTCTCTTTGGACGCTTGAGTGTGATGTTCTGCACGGAAGAGACAGGTCCAAAAGAGAACACAGGTAGGGGTCTGGGACACAACACCAACCACAGAGCAGGAGGGAGAAGAGCGCCTGAAAAAACTCAAAAAGTGCCGTCTACAGGAGACTTGATAGACATCAAAAATCCCCCTGTAGACAAGAGAATGGAATTCCTATCGAAAATCCTTGACAATCCATCACCCCTTCGATACTGTAACCCAGATTGTGATAGAGCAATGACTCCTTTGTGTTTTTTTGTCAGATGCGATCGATTTCACCTCGATTCTGAGAGTCTGACTTCAGAATTTTCGTTGTATCTCCTTACAAGCTGGAACAATTTGTTTGTATTGAAGGTACAAACCACATGAGGGAACACCCATGAAAGTATCCTTCTTTTCTTTTTCATCGCGTCATCCCCTGTTCACGTTATTCGTGACGTTCCTCGCGGTAGGAATGATGACCACTGCATGCGACTTCAACGTCGAATTGACAGATGAAAAACGTGTCCTCGAAAAAATCGAGGGGACGCCCGTTTGTGATAAAGATAACCGTCGACAGACCAGCAAGTCTGGCAGCCTCGACTTTCGTCTTTTTCTCGTAGATAACCGCAAAGAAGCCCTGAACATTATCGGCATCACTGAGCCTCCTTTTAACCTCCAAGCCAGCGCATTCAGCGTCAAAGACGGGACCATCAAGATCCTGGACGCTGAGACAGGTGAAGAGGTCAAAGGTGCGACCGCAACGGTCAAGATGGGCACAGAGATTGATGCACAAGCCAACCCCCGTTACGAGGAGTTGGAAGAGAGCATCCAAAACCTGAGAATCCCCAAATCGGTCGCGTTGTTGATCGATATGAGTGAGACCGCAGGAAACGAAGATGCACCTCGTACCCGGACGTCAGCGACCGCAACATGGATTTTGGACAACTTCAACGAAGACCAAAGCCGCGGTGGACTTGACATCTTCTACACACTCCTGATCCGCGCAGGACGTCTCAACGCAAAGGACAACCTGTTTAAGACTTGGGACGTAGAAAAACAGTATATCGCAGCTGACGGTCGCAAGCGTGGCTTCCTCCTCACCGAAGAAGACACCAAGACAGAGCTGAGCGAAGAGTTTACTCGACTCTCCCCCGCAAACATTGAAGGGGATCCTCCAATGTACGAGGGAATCGAAGCTTCTGCTCTTGACCTGCGTATCGTTTCACGCGATAAGGACACCGAAGAGCCACAGTTTAACCCATCTGTTGTAGCCATCAGCCTCGAACGCGATGTCACCATCATCGAGTCAAAAGGTAACACCAAGCGAGATGCAGCCCAAAAAGCACTCAAAGGTTCACAAACATCCAACGGTTACTACGACTTTGTCCCCCTCCAATCGATCGTGTACCCCACACCTGACTTCAGCAAAGATGAAAGCAAACAACAGTGGGATACACACCTCGATAACCTTTGTACCCTCGCCAAAGCAGCCGGTATCAACAAGAGCAAATACTGGGGTAACCTCTTCCAGGTCCTCCCAAGTATCGGCCGTCGATACCAAGACAGCGTACGCTCAAAATTGGACATGTCCTACCACGCAATGAAAGGATACATCCAAACCAAGCTCAGCTACACCCTCGGTGGTTCTGTTGAAGCAGGCAAACGCTACATCATTGTCTTCTCTATGGACGGTGAGTTGTTGGGAGAGCAGGTCAAAGCTGAGTCCCAACTCCACTTCGAAGTCCAACTTTAATATACATTATCTGTTTGTAGGGTCATTTCAGTATGTTTGCTGAAATGACCCTATGTTTGAATTTGCAATATTCGGTAGTGTGTACAAAATGCCCACTACCAGGTTTCCCTTGGGAGGCGATCGAGTTCTGATGAGAAAGCTGATTCGTCTGTTATTGTGTAGTGTGGGATTATTTTGTCTCTTCCCACTCACAGCTGAAGCGCAAACTGGTGGCGAAGGAATCGTAGTCATTCAAGAAAATGTCTTCCGCAAGTCCATGCGCGTTGAGTTTACAGCTCTTGGTGGAGTTGTACCAAGTAACCCATTTATCACCTACATCCCCTTTGAAGGACGTCTCGCCTTCCACTTCACAGAAGGTTTTGGTCTCGAGCTGGGTGGTGGATACTACCCCAACTTTGGCTCAACCAAAGACTACCAGGGTCCCATCAAAAGCCACATCATTGATGACCTCAAGAGTCACCCCCACTACCTGGGTGTCCACGTCTTTGAACAACAAATCTTCTACGGTAACATCGACTTCAACTGGACTCCCATCTTCGGGAAACTCCAGTTGTTTGGTGCGAACACGATCACCTACTGGGAGATCGCCTTCCAACTCGGTGCAGGTATCACAGGCGTCTACGACGATGAATACTCCGGTCGCTTTGCCTCAGAAGAAACCAACCCCATCAAGATCCGCCCCACCATCAACTTTGGCGCGACTATGCGCTTTTGGTTGACAAATTGGCTTACACTGAAACTGGATGTTCGCGAATATCTGTTCCAGAAGCAAGTTGGTAAAGGTGGTCTTTCACAGCACCTCTCGCTCATGCTTGGTCTGAGTGTGATTATTTAGTCTAGCGGATGTGGAGCATGATCATGTTGCGTAAATGTTTATTATTCACACTTGTCTTTGCGCTCTCAGCCACACCTGTCTGGGCCCAAAGCAAGGATAAAAAAGCCAAATCTATCAAGTTTAACCCACAAGCTGACCCCCTCAAAAAGGGTGATCAGGCGGATGTCGAGATCTCACGTGGCTTCTTCATCGACAGCGAAGTCGGTCTCTTGACCTTCCTCGCCGGCGAAGGTGCCCTCGTCTACCGACCTGGGATGCTCGTCGCGCTTCGTTTTGGTCAAGACATCCGTAAAGACCTCACATTTTACGGAAAAATCGGCGGCACCGTAACAGGTAACACCGCTTGCTTTGGTGACCCTCGCGGCACAGCCTGCCAAGACGTCAAAGACAAATTTGGCTTCCCCCCCAAAATCAAAGGTCGTCCACTCCCACGTCAAGGTGTCTCCATGATCCTTGGCGCAGGTCTTCGTTGGGCCTTCCTCACGATTGATGAGCGTTTCTTCTTCCACCTGACTGTTGAGCTTCTCGGACAGATGATCCCACCGGACAACGTCCCCGAAGCGGACGCTGACAAGGTCACAGACACCACCCGCAAAAACCTCGCCTTTGGTGGTGGTGCTGGTGCTGGATTTGGTGTCGAATACTACTTCGTCCTCAAACACTTCTCGGCCTCTGTGAACATTCGGGCGTACTACTTTGCGACTCCATTTATGGAGAACTCACTTCTTGGTCTCGCCACGATCGTCTCTGCCGGCCTGAAGTACACGTTCTAAGCCCTCCCCCCTGCTCTTCTTTTTGACACCTCCAAGACACTCTATCCCCTCACAACGAAAAAGATCTTGCACTTTTGTGGAGGCTTGTGTTATAAGCCTCATCCTCTTGGTGGAATACCACCGACTTGTATACAATTGTCACATATCGTGACCCAAACGGCATGGGCTCTTTGTCCACATCCCTATCGGACAAACGGCTGGCACCAATTTGCCAAGGAGACATTCAATGGGAAAAAAAATCTTTCGCAAAAAGAAGAGTATTGCGCCCCTCAAAAAAAGCCCACAACAGCAAATCGCTGAGATTGTAGGTGACTCCCTCGACGCCAAAAAAGCCAAAGTACTCGGCAAAGCACTCTCCAAATTCAACGTCGAAAAAGGCGAGTCCATCGATGACGCGATCAACCGCCTCTGGGATGATACAGACTTCACAATGCTCGATGAAGACGGCTTCGACAAAAAGTATGCGGCACTCCGCAAACTCCGTCGTATGGCTCACTCCATCAACAAAGAAGAGATCTTGAACCAGATCAAATCCAACCTCCAACCACAAGCAGATGAGTCCGCTGACGAAATGGTCACACGACTCCTCGGCCGCGACGGAAATGGTATCTCCAACAAAAAATTGTTGAAGCTCAAAAATATCTCCGATCGCATGGAAAATGAGTTCGGTGGTTCCAAAGACAAACTCGTCGATGCTTTGATGGATGCTCGTCGTGGCGAAGGTGGAAAAGTTGATGAAACTTACAGAGCACACCTCAACAAAAAAAGCCTCGGCACACTCCTCATGACCTACGATCACAAACGCCAAGACGGCCTGATCGACTAAGGTCTCCCCCCCACTCTACCTCATCTCCCCCCGACTCCCCCTACAATTCGACACGTCTCAGCACTTAGCCAGCAAATGACTTGTAAAGAATCGCAGCGGCCAAGACCCAAAGATACGGCGCAAACCATGCGAGCTGTCCTTTTCGCACCAAACGCAACAAAAAGATCAGCGCCAAGTAGCCTGTGACAGCAGCAGCAACGCCTCCAATCAACAGAGAGACGTAAGGCATATGTGCCCACTGCACTTTGCGTAGCTCCAACAACGCCGCACCGGAGATCGCAGGAATGGACAACAAAAAGGAGTACCGCGCAGCATCGTCACGACGCATACCGATCAACAAAGCCATCGCGATGGTCATCCCTGAACGGCTAATGCCAGGGGCTATTGCGACTCCTTGCGCCACACCAATCAGCAACGCACGCCACCAACCAAGCTCGGAGATAGGCCGCTCGCCACCGCTTCGCCAGTACGTCACGAGTAACAAGCAACCAGTAAAGGCGAATAATACACCCACAGCAGGCAACGAGCTAAAGATCTTCTTGAACTCTTTGCGAAAGAAGATACCGATCAAACCTGTCGGGACAGTCGCGACCAAGATCCAAAAGATTTCGCGCATGAAGACATCTTCTGAGGCGCGCTCCCACATGGAACGTTCGGACTTTTTCAACATCTGTATCGAGCTGCGGATATAGTTGCCGAGAGAATGGCGATAAACCAACACAACCGCCACCAATGTCCCCAAATGCAAGATCACATCGAAGAGCAGGTGCTCGTCGGGCTGGTACTTGAGAAAATGCTGCGCGACCACAAGATGACCGCTCGAAGAGACTGGCAAAAACTCTGTGATCCCTTGCAAAATCCCAAGGATGATCGCATCAATGATATTCATAATGGGGTACCTTTCTAGTCTTACGAGATAGGAGCAAGTGAAACCCTGCTTGTGTGTCGACATCTTAACAAGAACAATCGCTTCTTCAAAAGAAAACGCCCCATAATCTGCACGCTGTGCAGGCAAAGATCAAAATTTTGGGAGTGATACAACTTTCACGGCTTCGGCCTTGTCCTTTAACGATGGTTATAGTATGATGGTCCCCAAAAGACATGACTTGTCTCCAACCTGGTGGAAACCAATCCATACACTTCAATTTCCCAGAGTGAACCATCCCAAACGATCGGAATATCTGATGCAATATCGGTATGGACAACGTTTGCTTTTGCTCCTCATGTGCTTCCTCATCACAGGTTGCACCACTACACTGCAAAAGCGCCAAAAGACGGCTCTTACAACTTATCCATTCGGACAACAAGAGATAAGAAGAGCATTTTTGCATCCACCGGCATTGCCCTCGACGACCTCCCCTGCCCCTTCGGCACGTAAACAAGCTCAGGCCCAACGCCCGCTCCCTATCCCAGGCGCGATCGCCCCTGTCCCTCCTCCTCGCTACTTTCAGTTCAAGAGAGCCCACAAAACACAGCTCCCCCTTCCCTTATCGAGCATTGGACCTGATCCACGTGTGCTCAAGCTTCGCATGAGGCTTGTCTCCCTCACACAGAGCTATCTCAAACAAAAAGCTCCCCTCCTCTTTCAAGGCCGGACCTTCCGCTATGATTGCTCTGGTTTCGTCTCCTTTGTGTACGCCCATCTCGGCTACCAGATGATCACACCCAGCGCAGGAAGACTCAACGGGGTCGCACGGATCTATCGATATGCGAAGCATGTCAAGG
>CEUG01052939.1_pt1 | contig 19418 bp, 23 predicted proteins | sample 531421 | NCBI WGS metagenome assembly CEUG01 (sample SAMEA2622901, study PRJEB7988) | marine metagenome | biome: marine biome (ENVO:00000447); feature: surface water layer (ENVO:00002042); material: "saline water (ENVO:00002010), including plankton (ENVO:xxxxxxxx)" | depth 5 m | reverse complement strand
TCGCCCATAAACTCCACAAATTGAATACTTTTTTAGCTAAGTTTTTAAAAACTATATTTATATGATTACATTATATCAATTCAGGCATAGTGCTTTTTGTTTAAAAACACGTATGGCACTCAAAGCTAAAAAATTAATTTATAGAGTCGAAGAAGTAAAACCTGGTATTGGGCAAATAGAGATTTTCCAAATTTCAGGTCAAAAACAACTTCCAATAATTATTGATGATAATAATCAAATCATCAGTGACTCAAGTAATATCTGTGAATATATTGATAAAAAAAATAGTAATAATAAGTTATTCCCAGAAGATCCAATATTATTTGCTCAATCTAAATTAATAGAGGATTGGGCCGATACTACAATGGCATCCCTATGTAAAAAAGCTTTAATTAAATCTGCTTTTGATAATCCAAAACTAAGAGAGGCATTACTTCCAGATGATATACCTTCATCAATCAAAGGCATCATAGATAACATTCCTTTTAAAAATTTGAATAATATATCCAATTTGTTTTTATCTGACAAATCTAATATTGAGTTCCAAAAGATATTGGAATCATTATCGAAAGCACTACTCAATAAAAATTTCCTGATAGGGAATAGTTTATCTATTGCCGATATCTCTGTGGCTTCGCAATTATCTCTTTTAAAATTTCCAAATTCTTCAGGATCTTCTTTATCAGGAGAGGGATGCCAAGAATTTATTAATAATCCATATTTAGAAAATCTGTTTCAATGGAGGGATAATATTGAAGAGAAAATTTTTAGCGCTTCTTCCCAAAATGTTTAAAAGTCAATTTATATTGACTCTGACTAATGGCTTTAATATTTTTTTCACCAACTTTAGATCCATAAGTAGATAAATATTGTGTACCGCAAATATCTGAATTACTAATTTCATTGATATTTGAATTAAATTCATTACATTTATAAAATTTACTCATTATTTCAACCTGATTAATTCTTGATGCTTCTGGATTATGTACGGTTTGTATTGCAAATTCATCCGCAAAAAACAAATCTTTATCATTTAATTGTGTCCTTTGGGTAATGCGAGATTCTATAAATTCATTTTCACTTAAATAAGTAATTTGATTATTAAAAGATTTTGGATCATTTTTTACTTTTCTTAATCTATTACCAAAAATAGCTTTACCTATAGACTCCGCGTTCCTAGATCTATCTCCAATTATTTCTCCTGATTCATTTCTATAAAAATTGACACTATAAGTCAATATTTCCTCTGAGCTATCGTTTACATTTTCAGAAGTTACTACCCAATCACCTTCAAACCAACTTGGATAAATTAAATCATTTTTGATATTAGAATATTTTAAATCTGTCAAAGACCAATTAGGCCAAGCATCTTCTCTTCTGTTGAGAAATTCTTTTACATCATAATTATCATAAGCATTTACAAATGGAACATAAACTAAATTAAAGAAAATAAAAAGAAGTAAAATAAAGAAAACTTTTAACATGTCAAATCCATTAATAAGATCCGAAGAACATTTTGTTATTTTAGAACCAGAGAAAGAAGAAAAAATAGTAGATAAGGAAGAAGCAATAGAATGGTTAAAAGATTGGTTAACAAAAGTGGATTTATCAACAATAAATCAGAACGTAAACTTTGAAAAGAAAGAGGAGATTTTAAATTTGCTTGAAGATACTTATGAGTTGGAAATCAGGCCTGGATATGTAATAAAGTGGTTTGCTGTTAGGGTTGATCCAAGTTAAGTCCTATCTTGTTGTTAATTTCAGAAATTATTTTATTTGATATTTCCTCAATAGATTCATTTTTAACTTGAATTCTTATATCAGCTTGAGAATATAATTCCTTTCTTAAATTAAAAATATCAATATATTTTTTTTTAAGATCCGCGCCCTGTAAAAGAGGTCTTATATTATTTTGCATTTTTAATCTTTCTAAAGCTACTTCTTGATTAATATCTAGCCAAACTACTATTCCTTGACGAAGAATACCCCAATTTTCTTTTCTCAGAATTATGCCCCCACCAGTTGAGACTACAGTTGAAGGTATCTTTATAATCTCCTGAAGACATTGCGTCTCTAATTGGCGAAAAAAATCTTCTCCTTCTTTTTGAAATATAAGTTCAATAGATGTCTTAGATACCTTCTCGACTAAAATATCAACATCTATAAATTTATACTTTAGTAGTTCTGCCAACTTTGGACCTGTTTTTGATTTTCCAGAGGCCATCATTCCAATTAAGAAAACACTTCTTCCTCTCAATAATTTGTTTATTCTATTGATGAAATTTTGTTCCATAAAGACAAATTTGTATTTGAGACTCTAAGATAGTATTAGTAAAGGCAAAAATGGCATTAACTCATTCCAAATCAAAACATGGAGAAGGTCGTGAATGTGTCATCACTCGTCGTGCCTGCTTTAGTTCTAGTCATCGTTACTGGTTACCTGAAAAAACCCCAGAAGAGAATTTAGCTCTATTTGGCAAATGTAGCTTAGCTCCAGGACATGGCCATAATTATGAACTAATTGTTTCAATGGGAGGTGAACTTGACGAATATGGGATGGTCTTAAATCTTTCGGATGTAAAACATTCTATAAAAGATAAAGTTACTGGTCCATTAGACTTTCGTTTCTTGAATGAAGTTTGGCCAGAATTTGATATTACTAAAAATGAAGGCACTCTCCCCACTACTGAAGCATTAGTCAGTGTTATTTGGAATCGTTTAAAAAATGATTTACCATTAACCGCTTTAAGACTTTACGAAAGCCCAAGTTTATGGGCAGACTACTACGGAAAAAAAATGGAAGCTTTATTAACAGTACAAACTCACTTCAATGCAGCCCACAGATTAGCAAAAGAAGAAATTTCACTCAGTGAAAATAAAAAAATATATGGTAAATGTGCCAGAATAAATGGCCATGGTCATAATTATTTTCTTGATGTGACTGTTAGAGGGAAAATAAATCCAAGGACTGGGATGATATGCGATTTACCTTCACTACAAACTATTATTGATGATCTTATAGTTGAACAGCTTGATCATACATTCTTAAATAAGGATATTGAATACTTTAAAAATTGTGTACCTACTTGTGAAAATATAGCTTTATACATTGCTGATATATTAGCTAAACCTATTAAAAATCTTGGAGCTAATCTTAATAAGATCAGGTTACAAGAGAGTCCAAATAATGCTGCAGAAATATACGTAGAACAAAGTATTCCTAACTCTATGCAAATTAATCTTGAAAATAAATTAGTCACTCAAGTTTGAATCAAACCAAAGTAGAACTAATCATTGCGTCCTCTATAGATGGCAGAATTGCTTTCCCTGATGGGGATGCAACTAATTTTGGTAGCTACGAAGATAAAAAAATACTAAATGAATGTTTGTCAAATTTGGATGCGACTATATTTGGCTCTGGAACTCTCAAGGCTCATCAAAGTACCTTTTTAGTCAAGGAAAATAATTATATATCTACTAAACAACCAGTATCAATAGTTGCAGGCAATATCAATAACTTTTCTAAAGAATGGTTATACTTTAAACAACCCATAAAAAGATGGTTAATAAATTCAAATAACTCAAATAAGAATAAGAATCATTATTTTTTTGAAAAAGAATTTTCTTTCCTTGGAAACTGGGAAAAAACATTAAAGTTAATAAAAAAAGAGGGAATTAGTAATATCGGTTTACTCGGTGGAACAAAACTAATAAATGCTTTTATTCAAGAAAATTTGATTGATGAAATAAAAATTACTATTGTCCCAAAGATTATTGGAGGTAAATTTTCATGGATACCACCATTATCAAAGCAAAATAACTATGGTAGATCTCAAAATTGGATTATTAAATCAGTGAAAGAATTAAATACAAATGAAATCTTCATCCATTACACAAGGCGTTAAAGAGATTGATATAGTAGTTATAAATAATAAATGATTCATAATTATAGAGTTGAAGTTAAGCTTTCAATAGCTGATATAAATGAAAATGAATGGAATGAAATTTTCGCAGATTTTAATAATCCATTTTATGAATATAACTGGCTAAAAAATTTGGAGAGCTCAAAAAGTGTCTCAAGAGAGACTGGATGGCAACCATTATATTTTATGGCTTATTTGCATAATGAATTAAATGCTATTGCTCCTTTGTTTTTAAAAAACCATAGCTACGGTGAATTCATATTTGATCAATCATTCGCAAGATTAGCACAAGATTTAAATTTAAATTATTATCCAAAACTTATTGGAATGAGCCCATATAGTCCAATAGAGGGATATCAATTTATTTATAAAACTAATTCCAATAAAATTGAAATAACCGAAATTTTAATAAAAAATATTGAAGATTTTGCGCAGAAAAATAATATACTTAGCTGTAATTTCCTTTACGCCAACAGAACTTGGGGGCAATTAATAAAAAATCTAGGTTATGGGGAATGGCTTAACATTAGAAGTGAATGGCAAAATTTTAAAGAAAAAGATTTTGAAGGCTTTTTATCTAGATTTAATTCAAATCAGAGAAAAAATATCAAAAAAGAGAGGAAATCAATTCTAAAACAATCACTTCTTATCGAAACTTTTACTGGAGAACAAATAAATAAAAATATACTTTCAAAAATGTATTTTTTTTATGAAAAACATTGTTTAAGATGGGGGGTTTGGGGGAGCAAATATCTTACATATGAATTTTTTAAGAATTCTTTAATTAACAAAAATAATATAGTAATATTTTCTGCTTGTAAAAATCTGATTAAAGATCCAATAGCCATGTCGATGTGCATTAGTAATAAAGAAAGATTATGGGGGAGATATTGGGGTGCTTCAGAAGATATAAGTAACTTACATTTTGAGTTATGCTACTACCAACCTATAGAGTGGGCAATTAAAAATAATATAAAATATTTTGATCCTGGAGCTGGGGGTAATCATAAAAGAAGAAGAGGATTTCAAGCAAAAGGTACAAATAGTTATCACAAATGGTTTAACAAAGATATGAAAAATATAATCAATAATTGGATAGTTAAAGCAAATCTAGAAACCTTAAATCAAATTAAACTAGAAAATGAATCGATACCATATTGCAAAAATTATATCGACGATTTTTAAACCAAAGTTAGAAGTAACTTATTTATATTATGTTTTTGCAATTAATTTAAAATGATTTTCCATTATTAATATTTTGACTAACAATATCAAATAAGGATTTTTTACGTAATCTTTTTATTATATTAATAAATAAGTTTTTAAAAATAAATTTGTCTAATGCAATCTGATGATTTAAAAAATAAATACCATTTGATTGATCTAGAGTTATCAAATAGAGAAATAAATCTTGATCCACTTGGTTATTTTATAATAAAGGTTGATTTAAAAATAAAACAGATAATTGTAGAACATTATTTAAATAATATTGATAGAGAGGGCATTGCAATTGATCCAATCACAAAGAAACCTATTGAGTGTGATTCAAAAGAAAAAAGAAAATTAAATCAAATTTTTACAGGTAATACTGCTAAAGAAGTTGGAATAGAAATAACAGAAAAACGTAATGATTTAATCTCTAAGTTTGATCATGCCTTATATATAGGAAGAGAATTACAAAAAGCAGAAGAATGTATTAGGAGAAATCACAAATATATTCAAGATTAAGAATTTCAACTATCACTATTTATTTTTAAGTTCGATGCTAAATTTAAAATAAAAAACAATGAACATTATTTATTATTTAGCTTTTCTAGGACTTGGTTTCGGAGCTGCTTTTGTATTGGACAAACTTTTAAGAGCTATTAAATTAATTTAAAAAGTTAGTAAAAATATCTTGCAAAGATTCAATCTAAGTTGAGATATTAAAATAAGACATATTGAATACCGAAAATGATGCCATTAAATAAATTGACAACTAAAAGAGAAAAAGATCTGAAATGGCCAAAAATAATAATTGCCATTTTAAGTACGATAGGAATTGTTGATACAGGTTCAATTACACTTAAAAATTGGGGTTTATTTAATTCACTTTCATGCCCAGGCATTAACGAGGGATGTGAGACTGTGCTGAATAGTCCTTGGGGTACATTATTTCAAAATGATCGGATTAGCATCCCTCTTTCTTTTGCGGGATTTATATCATATTTGACGATATTATTGATAAGTTTACTACTTACATCAAATATATTCTCAAATAAGATAAGAGCCAAAAGATTTATTTGGTGGTTAATTTACTTAATATCTTTAGGAGCATCAATCTTTAGCTTGCTTTTATTAAATATAATGTTCTTCAAAATTGAAGCCTTTTGTCTTTTTTGTATTCTTTCAGCAATTTTATCATTTTTAATATTTATTCTTACTATCATTGGAGCAAGATTTGAAAGCCGAGAAACCATGTTTTATAGAGGTTCGATTATTACTATTATTATCTTATTGAGCGGTTTGATATGGTCAAATCAAGTAGATCCAGCTAATGCCAACATCAATATAAGTTCTTCTAACAATACATCTCCAATAATCAAAAATAAAAGTTCTATCAAAAATATAAAATTTGCAAAATTCTTAACTGAGAAAGGAATTGTTATGTACAGCGCTTATTGGTGTCCGCACTGTCATGATCAAAAAGAGCTTTTTGGTAAAGAAGCCTCAAAAGAATTAACTATTGTTGAATGCGCTAGAGATGGTAAAAATAATCAATTTGAACTTTGTCAAGAAAAAGGAATTGAAGGTTTTCCTTCTTGGGAAATAAATAATCAAATATATAGCGGAACGAGGGAACTAAAACAATTAACAGAATTAACAAATTATCCTTTTAGTGCAGATTTCAAGTAAAACGTTTTTGGATATTTTTATTTTTAAATTGTCTTGAATGACATTTCCAATTAATACTTTTTTCTGGAAAATCACTGCGAAAATGACCCCCTCTACTTTCTTCTCTAAAAATACAAGCCTTTAATAATAAATTCGTAGTAATATGCCTATTTTGAAGATCGAGTAATAAATTCAAAGCTCTTCTATTTTGTTCAGAGAATCTAACTGAATCATTTATTGGAATATTTTTGATGGCTTTCAAAAGATAATTATTAGATAATTCAGAATCCTCATGATGTAATTCTTCCAAGAAGTCTTTCATCCCTTTGTATGAGCGCGATACTCCTAAATACTTCCAACATGATTTTCTCAAAAGATCTATTCTTAAAGATATTTTGTTATTCATAGAGTCGTCAAAGATTGGGAATTTAGTCTCTATAGACCTTCTTTTTATACCTTGTAATGGATAATTATCCTCTAAAACTAAAGAAGACATTTTACGCGCAAATACAAGACATTCCATCAATGAATTACTAGCCAATCTATTAGCTCCATGAACACCAGTAGATGCAACTTCACCAACTGCATATAAACCATTTACAGTAGACGCAGCTTTTAAATCAGTAAAGACCCCGCCCATCCAGTAATGAGCAGCTGGGGCTACTGGAATAATCTCATCTAATGGATTAACTCCGTATTCTTGACATCTATTAATAATTGTTGGAAATCTTTTAATTATCTTTTGAGGATCAATAAATCTTAGATCCAGACCTACATGATCTATATTATTTTCAATCATATTCTGCATAATTGCTCTACTCACCTGATCTCTTGATGATAAATCTCCATCTTTAAGATGATCGACAGGACTTTTGCCATTAATATCTACTAAAACTGCACCTTCTCCTCTTAAAGCCTCAGATATTAAAAAGCAAGGCGCACCGTAAAATTTTAAAGCAGTTGGATGAAACTGAATAAATTCCAAATCATCGATTGCTGCTCCAGCATTCCACGCTAGTGCAATACCTTCTCCAGCTGACTGAGTTGGATTTGTTGTATTAGTAAATAAATGACCTCCTCCTCCCGTTGCTAAGACAACTGCCTTTGAATGAATCCAATAAAGATTTGAGCCATCTAAAACTTGAACTCCTCTACAGTTTTTATCTATAGTTAATAACTCTGTTACTCTGACACCTCGACAATGTAATATATTTTTTTTATTCTCTACCTGATCCTCTAAAAATTCAACCAGAGCTCGGCCAGTTCTATCTTTTACATGTAAAACTCTTCTACAAGAATGAGCTGCCTCAAGCGTGGTTGATAATTGATCTGAATTCGTATCAAAAATCATTCCTAATTTTTGCAATCTTTCAACACAAATAGGAGCTTCCTCGACTAGCATTTTTACGGCTGCAGGATCACATAAGCCATCCCCTGCTTGGAGGGTATCTTGAGCATGCAAGTCAAAAGAATCCTCTGGCCTGACAACTGAAGCTATACCTCCTTGGGCCCATCTACTAGATGATTTTTTGCTTGTATTACGATTTAAAAGTAGTACATTGTAATGATCAGGTAATTCTAAACAAGTCATTAAACCAGCTGCACCAGCACCAATTACAATTACATCCCAATTATTATTTTCTATTAATTGATTAGAGAATGGTGCCCTTAACATTAAACTAAGCCACTTAAAGAGGGTTGGATTAATGCAAGTACAACAAATATTCCATCAACAATTAAAGTTGTTTGTAAAACATAACTGGCTACTAATAGAGATCTTTGGTTTGAAGAATTAATTAATGCATTTTTAGAAAGAGAATTTGCGATCAACCAAAGTATTAATCCTGCTATAGAAATAATTAAAATTGGCTTAAAATTGATCAGTGTTTGAGAAGTTTGCTGAAGTATTAATGGCGCTAAATCAGGATCTGCATTAACAACTTTCATCCACTGATCCATGATACCTGTAAAAAAAATCACTAAATCAGTCATAGCTGTTCCGAATAAAGAAGCTATATAAAAACTCGATCCAATTTTCCATTTAGTTCTTAAACCGAATAACGCCAAAGGTAAAGCAACAGCTTCTACAGGAATGTGTAATATTGGATGGGAGCTTAGCCAACCCCAAAATAAAGAACCACCAAACCAACTACCAGCTACACCCAACATTAATGAACCAACAATTACAAATTTTCGCGAAAAATTTAGGTATAAGAAAATTGATAGAGAAACTATTACAACAGTAAAAGCAAGAGCTGAAATTGGTTGGTACCTTACCCAAGGTGCTTGAAAAAATATTGGTAATATTACAAAAAAAGAAGACCAAAATCTTAAAGAAGTCGGTTTAGATAAATAAGTATTTTCCAAAGTTGCATTATCATCAATAATTGATAATTGATTATCTGTGAGTTCTTTTAGATTTTTTGTAACTACTTCTTTCAAGGAACTAATAAAAATAATCTTTATACATTAAATAAAAATGTTTATACATTTTTGATTAATGCATTTCCATTCATTAATCATACTAAACATAATAAAAATAATTTATGGTCTTTGAGTCTTATCAAAGTTTAGAATATATATAAAGTTAAGCATTACTCCTAAAGACTGTGTGGAAAGAAACTAGTTATCCTAATAATATTTTAATTGATACTTCCAATAACATTCACCCAGCATTAATAGAAAGTATAGATAAAGATTCAATAGCTGAAGAAATAGGATTTGAAGCTGGAGATTCAATAATCAGCATAAATGGACACAAACCAAGAGATTTGATTGATTATCAAATCCTAATCAGTGAAGAAATATTAGAAATATCTATTTTAGATCGAAATAAAACCATTCATAATATAAAAATTGAAAAGGATTATGATTCAAATTTGGGTATTAATTTTGAGGAGGCATTATTTGACTCATTAAAACAATGTAATAATCAATGTCCTTTTTGCTTTATTGATCAACAACCACCAGGGAAAAGAAAAAGCCTCTATCTGAAAGATGATGATTACAGGCTTAGTTTTTTATATGGCTCATACCTCACACTAACTAATTTAAATGAAAAAGATTGGAAGAGAATATCAACTCAAAGGCTTTCACCACTATATGTCTCAGTCCATTCTACAAATCCTGATACTAGAGAAAAATTACTTAAAAATAAGCGGGCAAGAGAGATTCTCAATCAAATTGAATGGTTCGAACAAAACTCATTACAAATACATGCTCAAATAGTTGTATGCCCTGAAATTAATGATGGAAGCATTCTTAAAAAATCAATTTTAGAACTCTCTAAATTTCATAATCCGAAGAAAAAAACTGTTTTATCTGTAGCCATAGTACCTGTAGGACTAACAAGATTCCGCCCTGAGAACGACGGACTTTTAGCTGTCAACAAAGAATATGCCAAGAATATAATCAAAGATATTGAATTAATCCAAAAGGAATTTAAAAAAAACCTAAAAACTAGATTCTGCTGGCTAGCAGATGAATGGTATTTAATTGCTGGTATGAATCTGCCACAGTTTAAAAGCTATGAAAATTTACCACAAGAGTCTAACGGTGTTGGGACAATCAGAAGTTTTCTCAAAATTTTAGAATTAAAAACAGAATCATTACCAAAAAAAATATATAAAAAAAGGTGCGTTAGCTGGATAGTTGGAAAATTAGTTTACGAAGCATTAAAACCATTCAGCGACAAGTTAAATCAAATTGATGGACTTAAAATTAATCTTTATGGATTACCTAGTATCTACTGGGGTCAAGATCAAGTAGTAACTGGATTACTTACTGGCGAAGATCTTATATATGGTTTAAAGAATAAAGAACTTGGCGAAATAATTTTTATACCTTCTATGATGTTAAAAATTAATAGTGACTTATTTTTAGATGACAAAAAAATCTCAGAAGTAGAGAAAGAACTTAATACTGAAATTCACGTTGTCTATGATGCAAATGATATTATAAATAATCTAATTGGTATATCCTCAACGAAAAAAATAGTTACCCATGCTTAATAAAAACATATATATTTCTTTATTGATACCTTTATTTTTAATATTCCCAGCGAATCAAGGTAGATCAAAGGATTTGGTAAATGAGGAAGATTTTAATATAGAAAAAATGGTAAACAAAAGACTTGTAAAATTCAAAGAAATATCTGAAATACTAGAAAATAAAAATTTTGAACTCAAATCTTTAAAAAAAATGGTTCAATCAGCATCATTTAATTATACAAGTTCTTTAGGTAAAAAATATCCTTCCATAGACCTTAGCGCTAGTGGTTTACCACAATATCTTTATGGGAAAACTTACAATAGTAATAAAGTAAATACTAAAAGCTCTCAATTTAAACTTAATCCTGCTTTAACTATAAGATGGGATTTAATTAATCCTACAAGGGTACCTGATATAGATTCTGCTCAAAAAAACTTAAAAATAGCTATTAATAATTATGAGATTAAGAAAAATGACTTAATTCAAGAAGCTAAATCTAGATACCACTCATATCAAAAATCTATAGCAGAGGTAAATAATGCAACTTTCGCAGTAGATTTGTCTGACAAAAGCCTTAGAGATGCACAAGCTAAATTAGAAGCAGGTATTGGTACAGAATTTGATGTTCTAGAAGCAAAAGCACAATTAGCTAGAGATAAACAGTCTCTTGAGGAGAAAAAAACAAAAAAAGAAATTGATAAAATTTCTCTAAAAGAGATCTTGAATATCAATTTAGAAACAGAAATAGAAATTATAGAAGAACAAAAATTATTAGGTTTTTGGAATCATTCATTAAAAAATAATATTGAAAAGGGGATTGCTAATAGTTTTTCTTTGAAAAATTTAAACTTACAAAGCTATATCAAGAATAATCAAGCGAAAATTTTTGAAAATTCAAACAAACCGATTATCTATTTAAGTAATGCATTAACAAGCTCATTTTCCAGAGGCAGTACTCTTGCAACAGAAATTGATCCTAAAAAAAGTGCATCTACTTACTCAAATACTATAAGCCTAAATTTTTCATGGAACATATTTGATGGAAATCAAAATAAAAACTCTGCTAAAGCAAAAGAATCTGAATCAGAAGCAGATATATTTAAATATAAAAATTTAGAAAATGTACTTAAAAAAAATATTAGTGAAACATATTTAAATTTAAGAAAATTTGAAAAGCAAATCATTTCAACTAAGAAAGAAGTGTTATCAACGACTGAGTCTTTAAGATTAGCAAGATTAAGATATGAAGTTGGTATATCAACTTTAAAAGATGTTTTAACTAGACAAAAAGAATTAAGCAATGCCAGTTCAAAAAATATTAATTCAATTTATAACTACAATATCAATTTAGATCGATTAGAGAGATTAACTTTTCAAAGCATAAATACAGATTGTCTAATTAATAAAAGTGATAATAAAAATCAAATTAATCCACTTTGCGACTATTAAAATGCATAATAATAAAATGGAAAACTCAACAAATAAATTAAGTAAAAAACAATTAGAAGAGTTAAATGTATTATTTGAATCTATTTGCACTAGACAATTAAAAGACTTTGGAAATATAGGATCCACTAATAAAGCAGATGGTTCTCTAATCACTAGTTGTGATTTATGGAGTGATCAAACAATTGTAAAAGGACTTTCAAAGATCGCCCCGAGTGAAGGAGTTCTAAGCGAAGAAGGAGAAAAAACTATTCCTAATGGGGAGGCTTTTTGGATAGTAGACCCTTTAGATGGCACAACCAATTTTGCTGCAGGTATCCCATTTTGGTCAATTTCTGTTGCAAGATTTGTAAAAGGTCAGCCACAAACATCATTCCTCATAATTCCTACTTTAAAGAAATCATTTATAGCTATAAAAGGAGAAGGAGTATGGCTAAATAATAAAAAAATAAGCCCCGACAATAATTATGAAAAAAGTTCATGCGTATCTTTATGCAGTCGATCAATTAAGATTTTGCAGATCAATCCAAAAGAAATATTTCCTGGGAAAATAAGATTACTTGGAGTATCAAGTTTGAATCTTACGAGTGTTGCAATGGGACAAACTTTTGGAGCCATAGAAGCTACTCCAAAAATATGGGATATTGCAGCAGCATGGTTAATCCTAGAAGAGCTTAATTGCATTATTGACTGGTTAGAGATCAATCCATGTGATTTAAATAAGGGAGAGGATTTAACTAACGTAAATTTTCCACTCATAGCTGGAAGAACTAAAAAAAATATAAAGGATTTAAAACCTTGGGGAAATTTATTAATCAAGAATTAGTTAATGTTGATTAAACATTTGCAAATAATTCTTTTTCGATACAATAATAGATATTTGGTTTAAATAGTTGAGACGAATTTATATACAATACAACATCAGATGGGTTCTCAAAAGTTTATGGGGCGCCTGTGAAAGATGGACTAAATCAGATTGTGTAGATTTAAGTGCTGCATTTGCATATTACGCACTTCAATCATTCTTCCCCATATTATTAATATCTTTATCAATTGCATCTTGGTTCCTTGGAAAACAAGAGGGTTTAGATCAAAAAATAATTGAAATTGCGGCGCAAATATTACCTCCTTCGGTAGTTGACTTGGTGAAAACTACTCTTTTCAAATTAATTGATCAAGGTTTTGGTGCAGGTATTTTAGGCGCTATGTTTTTACTATTTACTGCTGGGAATGCTTATTTATCTCTACAACGAGGAGCTGATAGGTTATGGGAAGATGCATTACCCTCAAAAAAGAGTTTCTCACCATGGAGAGAGCAAGCATCAAAATTTTTACGCAATAGAGTAGAAGCCTTTTTAATTGTTTTTTTTATTGGTTTTCTTATGGTTCTTGATCAAATAAGTGCAAATTTGAGAATGATTCCCGGTGCAGTGCTAGAAGATTTATCAAACTCTAGTAGCCTAGTAACAAATGTCTTATTAAAAATCCCTGTCTTACAAGTTGGTCAATTTGCAGTTCCCTTAATAGGTTTTTCACTTATGGCTTTGCTACTTCAAGCACTCTTACCAAGCCGAAAAGTACCATTACAACCTTTGATTCCAGGATCACTACTAATTGGCATATTATTAACTACCTTAAATTTAGCTGTAAGTAAAAGTATACTTTCGCTTGGTGTTAGATTCCAAGCCTATGGCTTCATAGGTGGTTTTTTAGTATTAACTTTATGGGTTTGGCTTTTGGGAGTAATATTGTATTTTGGTCAATGTTGGAGCGTTGTTATTGCTACGTCTTCAGTTATTGAAAAACAAAAATACAAATATCGAAGAAAATACTAGGGTTAATTAATAAGAATGAGCAAAAATTTTTTTACATATGTAATTATAATTCTTTTAATTATTCCAATTTTTGGACTCAATTTTGTACTAAATTTTATAGGAAATATTTTTCTTCTTATATTTTTAGTTCCATTACTAATTTTTATAGTAGGACTATTAGTCTTTAACTCCCTAAAAACAAATACTCAAATTTGTTCTAACTGCGGTTTAACAATATTAGGCAACAATGATAATTGCATTTATTGTGGAACATCTTTAGAAAACAATCAAATAAAAAGTGAGATATCAAAAACACCAAGTGATAATATAATAGAAGTGGAAGCTGAAGAAATAAAATAATTTGACTTATTCAAAGTCTTTCTTAACCAATACCAATTTGTCTTAAGATACTTTGGCCTGTTATTAATTCAGTTCCCAAACCAATCAATATCCCCATCATAGCCATTCTTCCGTTCCAGGTTTCTGCAAAATTTACAAAACCAAATCTGGTTTCATTCTCCTCATTCATAGTAGACATAATAAATCCATCAATATCATAGCGTTTAATTGTACTTTATATGCAATTTTATTTAATGAATTATTTTATGTGCTTCAATCCATCCACTGGCTTATATTCATCTCCAGTTAATTCTTCATATATTATTGCAGGCAAACCAGTCTCAAACATAGTTTGCAAAGCCTCTTTCAAAAAAGGATTCCAACCTCCTGTACTTACCTTCCCATGTCTAACAGTCCAGTCCCATGTACCAGGTAAATCCCTAGGAATCCTTCCCTCTCTGTCTCTTCTAGCTACTAAATCCAATGATTCTACCAAACCTACTACTATTGGTTCTTTCCCATAAGAAGGAGTTAAGCTTAATTCTAACCTCATAGGATCTTCTTTTAGCATCCTTAATCGAAATCGGGGAGGTAATTTGAGTGATCTTATTACAGAGGCGACTAATTTTGTTCTTTGTTCCAATTGGTTCTCCTTAAATTAACAGTGCAATTGATTTAATCTTTTGTTGTCCCTTGTCCCTTTTCAAGAGTTGAGTCAGTATCATTTGAGAATCTAACAGTTAGCAATTCTTCATCAGTGATATTTCCTGATTTATCAAGTAATTCTGGATGAATAGTATATTTCTTGTTATTGTTTGGTGTTGTAAAAAACTGTTTCTTATTTTTGTCAAAAGCACCCCAACCAGTAGACATGACTTTAAAAGCTTTCCAAATAAGAAATAATAAAGCGCAAGCATAAATAATTGGAAATAAAATTGTCATCTCTTATTATTAATAAAGATACTTTAGTATTTTACATATACTAGCCTGAAAAAAACAATTTAGATAATTTTAATTAATTGTGTTTTTTTAGCTTATTATTAATAAATAAATAATCAACCATATATTTTTTTTGTGAAATTAAATTTTTTTTCTAAAAAAACCTTTTCAAGACATATGAAATCTACAAATGAATACCTGAAAATACTTTTTGCTTCAAGCTTGATTGCGGGCATAACAATTAATCACTCTGCTATATCATCACCATTATTAGATAAAGTTAAAAATAAAATTTATGGTGAATCTAATTCATCTTTTATTACTAATGCGATTGATAAATCTGGACCTTCAGTAGTTACTATTGATACTCAAAGAATCATTAGGCAAAGAACTTTTCCTGACGATTCTAGAATTCAACTAGATCCTTATTTTGAACGTATATTTGGCTTAAGATTTCCATATGAGTTGAAGCAAAGGATTGAAAAGGGTCAAGGTAGTGGATTCATTTTTGATGATGGATTAGTAATAACAAACGCGCATGTCATAAATAACACCCAAGATTTAATAGTTGGACTCTCGGATGGAAGGAAATTCAAAGGATCAGTTATAGGGAAAGATTTACTAACGGACTTAGCAGTAATTAAACTCGATGGCAAAGGGCCTTGGCCTAAAGCAGTCTTAGGTAATTCAAATACAATTAAAGTTGGCGATTGGGCAATTGCAGTTGGGAATCCTTTTGGCCTAGATAATACTGTTACACTTGGAATCATTAGTAATCTCAACAGAGACGTTTCTCAATTAGGAATATATGATAAAAAGTTCGATTTAATTCAAACGGATGCTGCCATAAACCCAGGAAATTCAGGAGGACCATTACTTAATAGTAGTGGTGAAGTAATAGGAATTAATACTTTGATTAGATCAGGTCCAGGGGCAGGCTTAAGTTTTGCGATACCAATTAATAAGGCTAAAAAAATTGCTAAAGAATTAATCAAAACCGGAAAAGTGATACATCCCATGATTGGTATTAGCTTGTTAAATGAATTTAATTTTGAAACTAATAAAATGAATGTCAAAGTAGATTATGTTGTACCAAGAAGTCCAGCCGATAAAAATGGTATCCTAAAAAATGATTTCATATTAAAAATTAATCAAAAATCAATTATTAGTTCTAATGATGTTGTTAATGAAATTAATAATAATGGAATTAAGAAATATCTAAATATATTACTTAGGAGAAATAATAAATTAATAACTATAAAAGTAAAACCTATAGATATTAGAAATTTACCTAAAAATTAAAAAACTTCAATTCTCATTTTCTCTAAGAATTTCTACACACTTAGAAATACATTTTCCATCTTGAATATCGCACATTGCAATACACTCAAAATAATTATCAATCGGATCAATATTCAAAGAATTTATTTTTGTATAATCATCTTTTTGATTAAACATTTTATGTAATTAATTAAGTAGTAATTAGATTAATCAAATGAGCTTTATTATGTAAAGATAAATGAGTGATCTTGCCTAATAGAATGTAAAGTTTTTTTAAAAAATAATACTTATAGGACCTAAAAATAAGAATAATTACTTATCAAAATTATTTTTATGTTTTAATTTTTTTTTTAAATAATACTGGTAATTACCATTATAGGAAGCTAAATTGTAATCTTCTATTTCTATGATTCTATTAGCAACTTTCGATATAAAATATCTATCATGCGATATAAAGAACACTGTCCCACTATATTTTTTAAGAGCAACTTCTAAATTTTCTTTAGATGGAAGATCAAGATGATTAGTTGGTTCATCTAAAAGTAGAAAATTACTTGGTTTCATAACTATAAGAGCCAAAGCTAATCTAGCTTTTTCTCCTCCACTCAATTGTCTTATTATTTTAAAAACAGAATCTTTATAGAAACCAAATCCACCTAAATAAGTTCTTACTTTTTGCTGAGTCCAATTAGGCTCATTTTTAAAAATCAAATCAATAACCTTTTCATTATTATCAAGAGCTTCTGCTTGATTTTGTTGATAGTATTTTGTTATTACATTAAATTTACCCAAAGTAATTTCGCCAATTTCAGGTTCTAAATTATTTATGATTAGATTAAATAGAGTCGATTTTCCTGAACCATTAGGACCTAAAAGTGCAATTTTTTCTCCAGCAAGAATTTTTAAGTTGGATTCAAAAAAAATAATCTTATTCTCAAAAGAGTGAGAAAGATTTTTGATTTTTAAAACTGTTTGCCCAGAACGAGGACAAGGAGGAAAAACAAATACAGGGCTTTTATTTTTTTTAATAGGATTTATAATCCTTTCAACTTTATTTAATTGCTTCTCTTTGCTCTTTGCCTGACTACTTCTAGTCGCACTAGCTCTAAATCTCTCAATATACTTTAATTGACTCTCAATCTGTTTCTGTTGAATTTGATAAGCCTTATTTTGAGATTCTTGATCAAGTAATTTTTTTTCTAAATAAAAAGAGTAATTCCCTTTATATGAATTAGATCTACCATCTTCAATTGATACAATTTTATTGCAAACTTTATCAATAAAATAACGATCATGACTTATCAGAATGACTGAGGTTTTTACAGATGACAAATAATCTTCAAGCCATCGAATTGTATCTAAATCTAAATGATTAGTTGGTTCATCTAATAAAAGCAAATCAGGTTCCTGAAGCATTATTTTCCCTAAAGCAATCTTCATTTGCCATCCACCTGAAAATTTCCGAACCAAATCTTCTGCATCCGCACTTGAAAATCCAAGTTTTGGCAATATTTTCTCTATTTGTGATTGAATTTTATATCCACCGAGAGATTCAAACTTTCTTTGGTTGACATCTAAATCTCTTATTAAAGAATTTAATTGATTTGTATTTTCAGAATTTGCAAATATTTTCAACTTATTTTCTATTTCAATAAGTTTTTTAGATACCAATTGAATTTCACTAAATGCACTCTCTAGTTCTTTTTTCACACTTCTATTCAAATTAACATCAAATTCCTGTTTTAAATAAGATATTTTAATTTCGCCCTCTTTTACTATAGATCCAGTTGTAGGTTCCAACTCTCCCATTAAGATCTTTAATTGAGTAGTTTTTCCAGATCCATTGGAACCTATAAGACCTATTTTTTCACCTTTTTTAATTTCCCAATTAATATCCTTAAGAACAATATCTGTTTGAAAAATTTTACTAACCTTATCAAATCTAATCACTTTTAAAAAATACAAAAATAAAATGATATCTTTTTTATTACAAAAAAGAAAAAGTGGAATAAAATTAAATCATGAAAAGATTAGAACAAATTGTAGCAATATTTATTGCCGCAGGTTTGGCAATACCTAGTTATTGGTTTTTTTGGACTTTGGCAGGGGGAGGTGGCTATGACAAAAGAGTTAAGCCAATTCATAATATTCCTGAAAGATCCATTTTACAAACCTCCCCTGACCTTAATAAGCCATAATTTCGTAGGCAGATCATCTAGAGTACTTAGATATTCAATAACTTCTTCTTTAGAAACATTAAGATTTGATTCCTTACCTATTTTACAAATCTGATCTAAAGCTGCTTTTGGATTTGTTAAGGCAATCCTGAATAAATTTTGTTTTTTTTCCGCATCTTCTGAAATGAGGTTATAAAGTTTTTCAGCATTTGATGTCATTAATTTTATCCAATTCACTTAATAGAATATTCCTTCAGGCGGCATTTTGCTTACTATTATTATTTATGTATAAATCTTTATCAGGATCTTGGATTTCTTTTGCTGAGGCATCTTCCATACTTCTTGCATCAAGACATAAAACTTTTCTTAACTTTGCAAAGTTTGCAGCATGAGATAATCGTCCTTCTTGCTTAGAAATCAACTCAGACTTTTGAAGTGTTTGATGAAGATGTGTTAATAAATAAGGACTTATTACAGCAGAAATTAAGACATCGCTACTTTTTTGAATTTTATTTCGTGAATTTATCACACTTTTTTTTCTTTGATTCATAATTAGTCGTTTTTCAGAATTTAGCTTGATTGATTGTTTCATGATCTTCGAACACAAAAAAGTAAAAGTAAAAGCTATTTGAGCC
>CEUG01030910.1_pt1 | contig 19852 bp, 21 predicted proteins | sample 531421 | NCBI WGS metagenome assembly CEUG01 (sample SAMEA2622901, study PRJEB7988) | marine metagenome | biome: marine biome (ENVO:00000447); feature: surface water layer (ENVO:00002042); material: "saline water (ENVO:00002010), including plankton (ENVO:xxxxxxxx)" | depth 5 m | reverse complement strand
GTACTAAATGCAAATAACAAAACCTCTCTGAGTTTCCTAAAGAAAATAAATGGATTTAATCTAAAAAACGAGAGTATTGAGCCATAAGTAATCAGCGCATGGAATATCAAAACAAATGCAAGAAGAAAGAAATAACCAGCTAAATCGTAAATAATAAAAAAACCTATCTCAGAAAATATAGAGGCCAAAAGGCAAAAGATTCCCAAGGGTGCAAACATGATTATGATTTCAACTAGGCGCAACATTAAATCATTGCCTGATTTGAAAAAATTTGAAGCGCCATCTGAATAAGTCCCCATGCCTTTGATAGCAAATCCTACTAATATTGCAAAAACTATGATTTGTAACATTTCTCCGTCTGCCATAGCTTGAATTGGGTTAGTTGGAATAATGTTTATAAAGACCTCCTTTAGGGATGGAGCATCCGGAGCTAAATAATTTGAAGAAGTTTCAAGGCCTACCCCTTCTCCAGGATTAAAAAAGGTGGCAAAAAATAATGCTGTTGAAATAGCTATAGCTGTTGTAACCAAATAAAAAGTAATAGCCTTGAAACTAATTGAACCTAAATCCTTTGAATTATCAATTTGAGCAACTCCAGATACTAAAGAGAAAAATACAAGAGGGACTACCATTAACTTTAGAGAAGAAATAAATATTTCTCCTACAATATCAAACAGGTCCATGGCTAGACTTATGAGAGACAGTTCTAATAAAAATAAATTACTTAATGATCCAAATCCAATACCCAAAAGCATGGATATAAGAATTTTGGTTGTATAAGACATTAATAACTTTTTCCAGCGCCCTCAAAAGGTACCATATCGAAATCTTCTTTACCTACGCCACAATCTGGGCAGACCCAATCAACTGGAACATCTTCCCACTTAGTTCCAGGCGGAATTCCATCGTCAGGCCACCCTTCTGCCTCATCATAAATAAGACCGCAAACAATGCATTCCCATTTTTTGTATTCTTCCATCAATAATAAATTTTTTATGCTAGATTGGATGATCGAGAATTATATAACACCATGATGGAAAGAGTTAGGAATTACGCTTATCTAATGAGGTTGGATAAGCCGATAGGAACTCTTTTGCTTCTTTGGCCTACTCTCTGTGCTCTTTTGTTAGCATCAGAAGCCTCTGTCGATATGTGGACAATTTGGTTATTTTGTCTTGGCGCTTTTTTTGCAAGATCTATGGGATGCGTAATCAATGATTTTTTTGATAAAGACATTGATTCAAAAGTACTCAGGACAAGCCAAAGGCCAATTGCATCCGGAAAGGTATCTTCTCTTGAAGCGCTATTTTTATTTGGTTTTCTGAGCATTCCTTCTATATGGATACTTTTCCAATTAAATGAATTGAGCATATACATGGGTCTGGGTGCAGCCCTATTGATTCTTCTTTATCCTCTTGCAAAGAGAGTTTTAGCGATCCCACAAGCGATATTAGGATTAGCATTTTCTTTTGGTATACCCATAGCATTTGCTTCACAAGAAAATCTTTCTTTAATCACTTGGGTTATATTTTTAGCTAATTTTTTTTGGGTCATTGCTTACGATACTGTCTATGGGATGATAGATGCAGCTGACGATGCAAATTTAAATATTGGTAACTCAGCAAGATATTTTGGTAGAAGAAAAGAGAAATGGGTTTTTCTTTTTGGGTTGACTCATTTATTTATCTACTTCTTTGTAGGTCTTTCTCTTAATCTAGATTTTTCTTTCTTCTTCTTTTTATCTTTGTGTTTTGGGATTGTTTTTTTCCAAAATTTTCAAATTAACTTAGGGTTAAGACAAATTTACCTTTCAATTTTTAAAGGTAATAACTGGATAGGAGTTTTTTTGTTTTTTGGAATTCTTTTTGGTTTTTAATATGCATGTAAAGTTTCTTTCACAAATTAAGGATGTAGAGAAAAATTCTTGGGATTCTTTAAATCATGAAAGTTATCCTTTTCTATCCTTTGATTTTTTAAATGCTCTAGAAGAATGCGGCTGCGTTTCGGAAAGAACTGGATGGCAGCCCTTCCATGTCACTTTATGGAAGGAAGAAACTTTAGTCGGAGCAATGCCTCTTTATTTAAAAAATAATTCACAAGGAGAATTTGTATTTGACTACAGTTGGGCGAATGCATACTACCAACATAAAAAATATTATTATCCGAAGTTTGTTTCTTCGATTCCATTTACTCCTGCAACAGGGCCTCGAATTTTATATTCAATAATTCATGATAAAAAAAATATTGCTGAACAAATTTTTAAAGCAATACAAAAAGTATCTAAAGAAAATGAAATATCTTCTTGGCATATTTTGTTTCCAGAAGAAGATGAAAAAGATCTTTTTGAATCTCTTGGACTAAGCACCAGAAAGAACGTCCAGTTCATGTGGAAAAATAATAGCTATAAAAGTTTTGATCACTTTTTGGAATTTTTCTCTTCACGCAATAGGAAAAATTTGAAAAAAGAAAGAAGAAAAATTATTGAGCAAGATCTAGAAATAAAAAAATTTACTGGAAATCAAATATCGAAAGATGTTGTTGAAGATTTCTATTCCTTCTATGTGGATACTCACCTGAGAAGGAGCGGCCATTCTGGTTACTTAAATAAAGATTTCTTTGATCAAATAACAAAAACCATTCCTAAAAACATTTTAATAATTCTGGCATATAAAGATGATCGAGCTGTTGCTGGTTCTTTCTTCTTTTATGATAAAAAAAATCTGTATGGAAGATATTGGGGAGCATCTAACGATTTTGATGCTTTACATTTTGAGTGCTGTTATTACCAAGGTATAGACTTTTGTATTGAAAAAAACATAAAGCGATTTGATCCAGGAGTACAAGGTGAACATAAGATAAAGAGAGGATTTGAACCTACTTTTACATTTTCTTCTCACTGGATAGAAAACTATGATTTTAGTCTCGCCATAAACGATTTCTTACTAAGAGAAGATAAATATATTAAAGATTACCATCAAGATGCCAGCACCCTTTTACCTTTTAAGAATCTATGATCTCTCAAAAGGAGAAACTTTCTTTTTTATTAAAGTCTGATAGTGACCTAAAAGATTTAATCAATTCAATTCCCAAGATTGTTCCCTTTAAGAGGGAAAAAGGATTTGAGGGACTAGTAAGATTAATATGCGAGCAACAATTGTCAGTGGCTTCAGCAAAAGCCATCTTTGATAGATTAGCAAAGATAGTTTCACCCTTTGAAGCAAAAAAGTTTTTGAAAGTTTCGAAAAAGGACCTTCAAAACACTGGGTTAAGTAGACAAAAAATTGATTATTGTACTGGCCTTGCAAATGCATGCATTGCGGGAGAATTAGATTTTGCAAAATTACATAAGATGAATGATGAAGACCTTAGAAAGGAGCTTTGCAAAATAAAAGGTATTGGAAAGTGGACGGCAGATTGTTATATGCTCGCATCTCTTAAAAGAGAGGACATCTGGCCAGTTGGAGATCTTGGCCTACAAATTAGCGTACAAAAATTAAAAAAACTTTCTAACCGTCCTTCAGAAATGGAGCTGGAGGAAATTTCTCAAAAATGGAGACCATATCGAACTCTTGTAGCAAATATGTTATGGAATTCTTATGATTGAGTTGAATTTTAAAATCTATTTAATAGACTGATTTTATGAAGGAATATCTTAAACTAAAAAATCTTCATTCATTATTCGAGAGAAACTTTTTTCTTTTGAGCTCTCTTGTCGTTGATTTTGATCAAAATAAAACAAGAGTTTTTGAAATTCCTATCAGAAATGAAAATAAGAAGGTTTCAATTAATATTACCAAGTTATCAAACTATACTTTTGACGTTGAATTCAAAATTAATATCAATGCGGTAGAAGAACATACAATATTTAAAGTTAGGGTTTACTTAGAAGCTAAAATGGCAGAAGTTATATCCCTTCAAAGCTTCCATAATAATTTAATTGATATTATTCCTACTTTTAAGAAATTTGGATTTCAGAAAGATGAAAGAACTCAGTGGAATAAGTTTTTAAATGAGTTTCTTGTATTTTGTATAAAGGAAGGATTGGCTGAAAGTGATAATTTACCTGCACGGTTTCAATAGTTCTAGTTCTTCTTCAAAAGCACAGCTATGTAAAAAATTTCTTGTCGATCGAGGCATTGGTGAAAAAATATTAATTCCAGACTTGCCCTTATCTACAGATAAGGTTGTGAGCTTGGTTGAAAAGTTAATATCAGAAAATGAAATAATTGGTTTTATTGGAAGTTCAATGGGAGGATTTTACTCTTGTTATTTTGCAAATAAATACAACGTTAAAGGAACTTACATAAATCCAGTAGTAGACGATCACTTACCTAGCATGAAGAACATTGTTGGCAGTTATGAAAATTTTAATAACGGAAAAAAAGATACATTTTCAATGAATGACTATAAAAATTTAATGAAGTATTCCACTCCTTTACTTAAATTTCCTCAAAATCATTTTCTTCTAGCTCAAGAGGGAGATGAAGTTCTTGATCAAAGACTTTCCTTTAACAAGTTCAAAGAAAGTAAAACTTCATTCTCTAAACTTGGGAATCATCAATTTGTAGGTTTCGAGGAGAAAATTGATCAAATTTTTGACTTTATGCTCTAAAATAGAGCATAAAATGTATTAATTTGATACAATATTGCACTATTAATAATCACTCATTCTGATAATTTAACTTCGTTAAACATTAAGGAGTTAAAAATGTCAGACATGAAAACATATGAATATATTTGGTTAGATGGTTACGAGCCTGAGCCCTTTATGAGAAGTAAAGTGAAAGCAACAGATGATGCTTCCCCTCCAGACTGGTCTTTTGATGGGTCTTCAACTCAACAAGCAGAGGGAGGAAGTTCTGATTGTCTTCTTCTTCCTGTTCAGACTTATTCAAATCCAAATGGACATGATCTAGTCATGACACAAGTTCAATCAGCAGATCATACTACTCACTCGTCTAATAATAGAGCAGCTGCTGCAGAAGTTGTGACTGATGAATGGTGGTTTGGATTTGAGCAAGAGTTTTTCTTTACAGATCCTGTAACTGGTGAACCTTTGGGTTGGGAAGACGGTGAGCCGAGAGCTCAAGGGGAATTTTATTGTGGAGTAGGAGCTGCGAATGTAGTCGGAAGAGAAATATCGGATGCACATTTACAAGCTTGCTTAGATGTAGGGATTACCCTTACAGGAACTAATGCAGAGGTAGCTTTGGGCCAATGGGAATATCAATGCTTTGGTAAAGGTATAAAAGCCGCAGATGATTTGTGGGTTAGTAGATACCTTCTTTTCAAGATAGCTGAAGAGTTTGGTGTTGGTGTAAACATCCATCCAAAACCTAAAACTGGTGATTGGAATGGATCTGGAATGCACACAAACTTTTCAAACGAAGCAATGCGATCTGGAGGTTCAGAGGATTTATTTAAATCAATGTGTGAGAAACTTGGCGAAGTTCATCAAGATGGAATAGCTGCTTATGGATCAGATAATGACATGAGGTTAACTGGTCTTCATGAAACTCAAAGTATTGAAAAGTTTTCATACGGAGTGAGTGACAGAGGAGCAAGTATCCGTATACCTGTCTACACTGTTGAGCATAATTGGAATGGATATCTTGAGGATAGGAGACCTGCCTCAAATGCTGATCCTTACAAAATACTTTCTCATATTGTTGGAACGCTTACGAAGTAAATTCTATTAATAAATGTCTGAAACTTTGAAGTTAATCAAAGACTATAAATTAAAGGATCTTAGTCTGAGATTAATTTCAAAGTTCTTTAAATCATGCCATAGGCTTGATATTCACTTTTACAATTTTAATTAAATAAATGAAAAAACTTCTCAAGAAAACTATGGAAAATATATCTTCCAAAGTTTTGGTTGTTGATGAAAACTTAAATTTTGTTTTTGCGAGCAATGAGGCAGAAGCTTTTTTGTTGTTTGATTCAAAAAATAGTGAAGGTAAAGGCATTGAGAATATATTTTCTGAGAACCCAAGTAATATTTTTGAACTTAAAAGGCTTCTTGCTGAAAAGGATTCTTTAGAAAAGTCTAGACGAAAAATCTACTTGAAAGGAGGTCTTGAGAAAGTTTGTACCTATGAAATTAATTTCTTTGAGATAGATTCAAAAAAATATCTTCTTTATGAATTTTACGATGCTAATCAAACAAAAGAATTAAATAGGATGAAAAGACAAACTATTTCTACTGTTACAGCTACTTTTTCTAAAGGTTTAGCTCATGAAATAAGAAATCCTCTTAGTGGTATTAAAGGCGCTACGCAACTTCTTGAGCCAAAATTAAAAGATGATGAGCTAAAAGACTACACAAAAATTATCCTAAAAGAGACAGAAAGATTAAGTGATTTGGTCACTAAAATTTTAGATAGACAGTTTGAGATCCAACCTACAGATGTGAACATTCATACGATTCTTGAAACAATTCCGGAATACTTAGGAAATATCTCGAGGGATAAAATACAAATCACCAAAGATTATGATCCTACCTTGCCAGAATTGAATATTGATTCATCGCTCATGACTCAAGTTCTTTACAACTTGGCAAATAATTCAGTTGATGCAATGAAAACTACAGACCGAGAAAATAAAATTTCTCTGAAAACTAGAATTCACTTCGGAACATTCATTAATAGAACATTTCACAAAACAACTTGTGAAATATCTTTCATCGACAATGGTCCTGGTATTTCTGAGGAAATTATTGACTCAATATTTTTTCCTCTTGTTTCAAGCAAGGAAATTAAGTCCGGTCTTGGACTTTCAATAGCTCAGGGAATAGTAAGTCAACACGGAGGAGCAATAGAGTGTGAAAGTTCCTCTTCAGGCACAAAGTTTTCAATCTATTTACCATTGAAAATTGAAGATATTGATGAAAATGAAGTATCAAATAAAGAAAATTTTGAATCGGCATGAGGCAAGATAAGAAAATTTGGATTGCCGATGATGATGAATCCATAAGATGGGTTCTTGAGAAAGGATTATCAGAAGCAGGCTTTGAAGTTTCTACTTTTGAAGATGGGAATGAAGTCGTGAATCAATTAGATATTGAGTCGCCTAATATAGTTCTTACCGATATGCGAATGCCTGGTAGAGATGGAATGGATCTACTTGATACCTTTAAAAATGAACATCCAAATATACCCATCATAATGATGACGGCTTTTTCTGATTTAGAAACCACGGTTGAAGCTTTTGATAATGGTGCTTGGGACTACCTAGCAAAACCTTTTGATATTCATACTGCCATATCAAAAATAGATAAGGTTATCAGTGAAAAGAAATCGGTTACTGTCACAAACAAACAAGTTGAAGAAATCTCTCCTGAAAAGGAAAAAACAGTTGATAGGTCAGAAGCAATGCAAGATCTTTTTAATGCCATTGGAAAGTTGATGTTTGTTCTTTCGCCAGGTCAAGATTTAAAAGAGAGCGATCTTCATAAACAACTATTCATTCAAACAGAAAAAGAAGAACTTAACTGGGAAGAAATACTTGAAAGTTGGGCAGAAAAGAAACTTTCTAAAGGAGAAGATCATTTATTAAATATAGCTTCTCCAATTTTTGAGAAAACGATGATAAAAGTAGCTTTAAAGTCTACTAGAGGAAATAAATCTGAAGCAGCTAAGTTGCTTGGTTGGGGAAGAAATACCTTGGCTAGAAAAATTCAAGAGCTGGATATTTAATTAGCTCACGATTGGAAAGCCCTCGCTTTTCCATGCATTAATACCTCCATTAACTACATAAACCTCTTTTAAGTCTTTCTTTAAACTTGATGCAATCTTTGAAGATTCAATGCCTTGATTACAAACGAATATCACTGGATTATCTAAATCTCCTTTCAAGGCACTGAGGCAAGAAGCATTATCTTTATTGACGTTTACTGCATTGGGAATAGTTCCTTTACTGAATTCAATTGCACTTCTGACATCTAAAACTCTAGCGTTTTGTTTATTTATCATTATGGTTGCTGCTTGAGGTTCAATCTTCGAAGCTCTTTTTGATTTTTCAAACAATATTAAAGCTGCAATAGATATAATAAGAGGTATCTCGATGTACCAATTTTCGATAACAAATTGAATGAAGTATTCCATGGGAGCGTATATTAAACCTTAAGCTTAGAAGAAACTATGTCTCATCCAAAAAAAATTTCTACCTTAGTTCTAGTTAGACATGGTCAAAGCCAATGGAATAAAGAAAACTTATTTACAGGCTGGAAAGATCCAGATTTGACTGAAAGAGGAATAGAAGAAGCCATTAATGCAGGTCAAAAAATAAAGCAAACTAACATAAGTTTTGATTTGCATTTCACTTCAAAATTAAAAAGAGCTCAAAAAACAGGTATCTTAATCATGAGAGAGCTTGGTCAAGACATCGATACCTCTGAAAATGAAGCTCTGAATGAAAGAGACTATGGAGATTTATCTGGTCTTAATAAGGATGATGCCAGAAAAAAATGGGGAGATGAGCAGGTTCACATATGGAGAAGATCTTATGATACTCCTCCCCCAGGTGGGGAAAGTCTGAAAAATACCGCTGAAAGAGTACTGCCGTACTTTAAGGATATTATTTATCCAGAATTAAGAAAGCATAAAAATATCTTAATTTCAGCTCATGGTAATTCTCTTAGGGCTTTAATTATGTATTTAGAAAAGATATCTGAAGATGCAATAGTTAAACTTGAGATCGCAACAGGACAACCAATTTTCTATCAACTCGATGAAGACCTTCAAGTGGTAGCAAAAGAAATTTTATAATCGTACTTCTATCCCTTTGGAAGCCAGGCCTTTTTTAACCTCTGTAATAGTAATTTCCTTTTGATGAAAAATACTGGCTGCAAGAACAGCATCTGCTTTTCCATCAGTTATCCCTTCTACCATATGATCTATGGTTCCAGCTCCTCCTGATGTGATGAGAGGGATTGTTAAGTCTTTTGTAATTGAAGAAGTTAGTTCATTATCAAAACCTATTTTTGTTCCATCCCTATCCATGGAAGTAAGGAGAATTTCTCCTGCTCCCTCATTTTCTACAATTTTTATCCAAGCTGATGTTTCAAAAGCAGTTTTATTTTTTCCGCCGTGAGTATAGACATAAGATTTTTCACCATCTCTCTTTGAATCAACAGCAACAACGATACATTGAGAACCAAATTTCTTTGCTGCACTGCTAACTAGAGACGGATCAAGAATAGCTGAGGTATTTATAGAAACTTTATCTGCTCCACTTTCAAGTAATCTCTCTATGTCCTTTAATTTACTTACGCCTCCACCCACCGTTAAAGGAATAAATACCTTTGAAGCAACAGCTTCTACTGTTGAAAGAGTGGCTGATCGGTTTTCATAAGAAGCATCTATATCTAAAAAACATAATTCATCAGCGCCTTCTGCATTGTACCTTTCAGCTGCTTCTACAGGGTCTCCTGCATCGATAATGTTTTCAAAATTAATACCTTTTACGACTCTTCCCTCTCTAATATCGAGACAAGGGATGATTCTCACTGCTACGGTCATGTCAGGAAATTAAATTTAGTGCCTCATCTAAAGAAAAGCTATTTTCGTACAATGCTTTGCCGGAAATTACTCCTGAGACACCTTGAATTTTTTTTAGTTGAGTTAAATCATCAAGAGAAGATACACCGCCGGATGCAATAACTGGTAATGAAGTAATGCTTGTTAATTCAGTTATTTTTTCTAAATTAGGTCCATTAAGAGTTCCGTCTCTATCTATATCAGTAAAAATTATTGAGTTAATGGGTAGACTATTGAACTTTTCAACCAAGTCAATCCAATAAATTCCTGAGTCTTCTGTCCAAGCCTCTGACTTAACATAATCATTCTTAGTGTCCAGTCCAAAAATAATTTTATCTGGATAAGATGAGGCTATGTCTTGGAACAAAGCAGAATCTTTTACAGCAAGACTGCCCAAAATGATTTGATCGATTCCAGAATTTAATGCGAGTTTGATAGTTTCTTTATTCCTAAAACCACCGCCCACTTGAAGTGAGACTTTTGGAAGTTTCTTTTTAATATTTTCAATAATATTCAAAATTAAAGATTCACCCTTTTTTGCACCATCTAAATCAACAATGTGAATTCTATCTATACCGTATGAATACCAATGTTCCGCGGCTTGAACAGGATCGTCAAAATACTCAACAGTAGAATTCAAATCCCCTTTTGTAAGTCTCACGCACTTGCCATCTTGGATATCTATAGCTGGTATTATTTTCATTAAGGATTCCATTTGAGAAAATTATCAAAAAATCTTAATCCTGCCTCACCACTTTTCTCAGGATGAAATTGTGTAGCAAAAATGTTTTCATCTCCGATGGATGAAACAAACTCAATACCATGGTGAGTGGTAGAGAAAGATTTTTCTTCATCGAAATCTTTCAATAAGTATGAATGGACAAAATAAAACCTTGTGTCGGTTTCAATATTTGTAAACAAGTCATGGTCTTGTTTCAAAAAGACTTTATTCCAACCCATATGAGGTACCTTGATAGATAAATTGGAGGGAAACATTGAAATATTATTTTTATAAAATCCATATCCCTCTGAATTTTCCTCTTCACTTTTTGAGAAAAGAGCTTGTAGTCCCAGACAAATGCCCAAGAAAGGTTTTTCTTTTAGCTGCAACCTTAAATCTTCAAAAAGTTCTATTTTCTTTAAGTGCGACATTGCAGAGCCTAAAGAGCCTTGACCAGGAAAAATTAATTTATCGGCTTCCTTGAGCTTACCAGGTTCATCAATTATTAAGGTCTTTGCTCCTAGATACCTAAGACTTCTATCTATGGAGTATAAATTACTTGCCCCGTAATCTATTATTCCGACTTTCATGCTCAGAGAAGTTCTTTTGTTGATGGAAGTCTATCTTTTTTAGCATCATCCATAGAACAAGCCTGTTTTAAAGCTAAAGCAAAAGCTTTGAATATTGTTTCTGCTTGATGATGAGCATTTGCCCCTTTTAGATTATCTACATGAATGGTTGCTAGGGCTTTATTAGTAAATCCATGGAAAAATTCTTCCAACAACTGTAAGTCAAAATCATTAATGAATTCTCTTTTAAATTCAACGTCCCAAAATAATCCTGGCCTTCCAGAGAAATCAACAACTACCCTTGATAAAGATTCATCCAATGGAGCGTAAGCTGAGCCGAACCTTTTGATGCCTTTTTTATCACCTAAAGCTGTATTAAAAGCTTCGCCAAGTATGATTCCAATATCCTCAACGGTGTGATGTGCATCAATCTCAAGATCGCCTGTAGCATTGAGTTGCAAATCAAAGTCTCCATGTCTCACAATTTGATCTAGCATGTGAGCAAAAAAAGGTAATTCCACAGACAGGTCTGCAGAGCCACTACCATCTAAATTAAGAGAAAGCTTTATTTGCGTCTCTTTAGTATTTCTTTCTAAATCTATTGATCTCATAAAACGAAAGCAGATTATATATTATCAATAGAGGTAGAATATCTAAATTATGAATTTTTCAAAAAGAATCATCAGGTGGCAAAAACTGAACGGTAGGAATAATTTGCCATGGCAAACGAATGATCCCTATAAAGTTTGGGTCTCTGAGATTATGCTTCAACAAACACAAGTTTCTACTGTAATTCCATATTATGAAAATTTTATTCAATCATTTCCTGATGTCTTAACTTTATCAAAATCAGATTTAGATGAAGTGCTCAATAATTGGGCAGGATTAGGCTTTTATCGTAGAGCAAGAAACCTGCATCAAACTTCAAAAATAATTGCGAATAAATACAATCAAGTTTTTCCTGATAATTATGACGATTTAGTTGATCTCCCAGGAATTGGAGAGTCAACAGCTGGGGCAATCCTTGCATTAGCCTTTAATAAAGCGGGAACTATTCTTGATGGAAATGTGAAAAGAGTAGTTTCTAGATATTTAAATGTGGAAAACAATCCAAGTGAATTAAAAAAAACTATAAAGCCTTTTTTGTACGAAAACTCACCGGAAGACAATTATCGAAGATTTGGGCAAGGAATGATGGATTTGGGTTCTCTTACTTGCATCAAAGATAAACCAAAATGTAATAGATGCCCTATCCAAAAGAATTGCTTGAGCTTTAAAAAGCAAAGTTTCATCAAAACTAAAAAGAATGCGATCGCCAAAACTCAAGAAAGTTTTTCTTGGTTTATTTATCAGAAAAATAACAAGGTTATGCTTTGTAAAAATCCTGATGAAGGAATTTGGCCAAACCTTTGGGTATTTCCTAAGAGAGAATTATTTCGGACAGGCCAAAATGGTAATGAACTACCAAGCTTTAAACATTCCTTATCTCATAAGGACTTTCACATATCGCCTAGAATAATTAATATCCCTAATGATATGGAAGCTAGTGATGAAAAAACAATTTGGATTGAAAAAAATAAAATTGCCAAATTAGGTGCACCTAAGCCAGTATTAGATATCGTAAAAAAATTCTGAATTAAAATGACAAATGTTTACTGTAAAAAATATCAAGAGGAATTACCTGCATTGGATAGGCCTCCCTATCCAGGTCCTCGAGGCGAGGAAATATTCAATAACGTTTCAAAAAAAGCATGGATGGAATGGTTGCAGCTCCAAACAATGCTCATAAATGAAAAACAATTGAATCTTGCGGAAAAAGAAACGAGAGATTATCTAAATGATCAACTAGATAAATTCCTCAATAATGGTGATGTTGATCAACCGCTTGGTTTCAAACCAGTTGAGTAACTTATGAAAGAATTAGTTGAAAAACTTAATTTAAAAGAAAAAATTCTTTTGCTTTCAGGTTTCAATAATTGGTACACCAATAAAATAGAAAGACTCGATATACCAAGTATTAAAATGTCTGATGGCCCGAACGGGGTAAGAGGAGACGGAACATCTGGAAAAACTTCAGCATGTTTTCCTTGTCCTATTTTAATGGGATCAACTTGGAACGAGGAATTGCTTGAAAAAATAGGAATTGCGTTAGGAGAGGAAGCTAAAGATAAAGATGTTGATGTCTTACTCGGGCCGACTATTAATCTTCATAGACATCCACTGGGCGGAAGACATTTTGAAAATTATTCTGAAGATCCCATGCTTGTAGGAAAATTAGCTACTGCTTACGTAAAAGGCGTTCAATCACAAAAAGTGTCTGCATGTTTAAAGCACTTTATCGCTAACGATACCGAATTTGAGAGGCATTCTGTTAGTTCAAATGTAGACGAAAGAACACTTCGGGAGATATATCTTCTTCCTTTCGAAATGGGTGTCAAAGATGGTGATGCTAAATCAGTTATGTCTGCATACAACCGACTGAATAATATTTTTTGTAGTTCTCACAAAGAAATTCTTATCGATATCTTAAAAGAAGAATGGAAATTTGATGGTTATGTAGTAAGTGACTGGGGAGCGGCATTGGAAACTGTTGAAAATGCTATTGGTGGGCTTGATCTTGAAATGCCAGGGCCAGGAAATGCATGGGGTGAAAAGTTGCTGCAAGCTGTAAATGACGGTCTTGTTGATGAAAAAATGATAGACGATAAGGTACACAGAATTCTATCAGTAGGAAAATTTTCAGGAAGGTTTGATTCTCCACAAAATAAACCTGAGCAGAGTAACGTTCGAGATTCTCATAACGATCTTCTCAGAGATGTAGCCTGCGAAGGAATGGTTTTACTCAAAAACGATGATCTCCTGCCATTGGATCAGACTGAAGTTTCCAAAGTTGCAATCATTGGTCCTAATGCAAAAAACAGTCAAATTATCGGTGGCGGTAGTGCAAGTCTAAAACCCCACTATCAAATTCATCCATTTGATGCCTTGCTTCAAAGATACGAAGATAAATTTGCAATCACTCATGCAAAAGGAGCAAATACGAATAAATATTTGCCTAAATTAGATGAGAGGCTTTTCTCAAATTCTGAAGACGGTTTTTTAGTAGAGTATTTCGATAAAGAAATTGGCGAATCCAATCTTATATCCACGGAAGTTTTGAAAGGAAATCGATTCTGGGTATTTGAAGGTTTTGCCAAAAACATTATTAACAGAGAGGAACGACCTCATATCATCGTCAGATTTTCTTGTGACTATACTCCAGATATTTCAGGTGATCATGAATTTGAAATCTTTGGCATAGGATTGAGTAAATTAAAGATCGATGGAGATGTTCTTGTAGATAATTGGAACGAAACCTCTCCGGGTGAGGCTTTCTTCTCTTTCGCAACAGCACCAAAAAGGCAATCCATTAACCTTAATAAAGATCAAACTTACCGTTTTGAAATTGAGTATTTTTTTGAAGGCAGATTTCCCGCAATTCAATTTGGATGCAAACCACCAGAGGCAGTAGATCTCTTGAAGGAGGCAAAAAAAGCCGCTCAAGAAGCTGATGCAGTCATTCTGATTGTTGGCACTAATTCAGATTGGGAAACGGAAGGAAATGACAGAGCTGACTTAGGATTACCAGCAAATCAAGATGAGTTGGTTGAAGCAATCCTGGCTGAAAATAAAAACACTGTGGTGGTAATCAATTCAGGATCGCCGGTTTCGATGCCTTGGGAAAATCAATCTAAAGCAATACTTCAATCTTGGTTTGGCGGCCAAGAATATGGAAATGCCCTTATGGATATTTTATTTGGAGAAGTTAATCCTTCTGGGAAGCTCCCTACTACCTTCCCAAAAAAAATTGAAGATACTCCCGCTTTTTCCTGTTACCCGGGTGAGAATTCGCAGATGGACTACGAAGAAAAGCTATTGGTTGGACATCGATGGTACGAAAGAAAAAACATCAAGCCTCTCTTTCCTTTCGGACATGGGTTGTCTTATACCGATTTTTCCTACGGGGATCTGGAAATATCAGTAAGCGATAATGCAGAAGCAGTTTGTAGATTTAACATTGAAAATATTGGTGATATGGATGGTCAAGAAATAGCTCAGTGTTATGTATCGTACGAAAGTAGCCCTAATGATGAACCCATAAAAACTCTTCAGTCCTTTAAAAAAGTATTGATTGAAAAACAAAAAAAACAAGAAATTGAAATTCATCTTAACGCCAGAAATTTCTCTTATTGGGATGTTAAAGATAAGGATTGGAAAATAAGACCTGGTAGTTATTCGATTGAAATAGGATCGTCTTCAGAAAAGATAGAACTTAGCGAAACGATAACGCTAGGAAATTAGCCAATTCAGCTGATCTTCGGTCAAATTTATCTTTGAAGCCTGCATGCAGCTTTCCGACTCGTATATCGACCTTGGTCCAACCAGTGGAAATATGTTTGGATGTTTATTCAATACATAAGCAAGTGCTAGTTCAATAGGAAGACAACCTAATTGTTTTGCAAGTTCAAAACATTTATCTCTTCTTAAAAGATTTGCTTTGCTGTGCCAGACTCTTTTTTCCTCTTCCAAAGTGGGATTAGCAAAATGCTCTGCTTTAGGAAAAAGGTCTTTTTCTAGAAAAAAACCTCTAGCTTGACTCGACCAAGGAAAAAGAAAAATGTCGTTCTCAATTAAATAGTCTAGGAATTCTTCATGACAGTGGACACAACCTGGCCAAACTGGTTCGTTCATGTTGGCTAAACTAAAATTGTTACTCAAGACTTTGAACCCTACTTTATCGTTGTTCTGCGCAAATTCATTTGCCTCACTGAATCTTTCTAAGGTCCAATTTGATGCGCCAAGATAAGATATGAGTCCTTCATCACGAACTTCGTTAAGAGCATCAATGAATTCACCGCTAGGTATATCTGCATTATCTCTGTGCAAACAATATATATCCATGCGATCGAGCATGAGTCTATCGAGTGATTCTTCTAATTGTGGCTTTATAAACTTAGGTTCACAATCAGGAGTATGCGCCCCCTTGCCAAGTACCATTACATCTTTAGACAAGTCGTTAGTTTTAATCCACTCACCGAGGTATTTGTCAGATTTTCCAAAATTATAGATGTAGGCAGTATCAAAAATATTGCCTCCATTTCTATAAAAATGATCAAACATAGCAGAAGCATGAAGCTGTGAAGTTTGATTATCACAACCAAATACTATTCGAGAACCCTCTTTAGAAATCTCTTCGAAGGCTGATTTCTTTATATTTTCAACAACCGAGTAGTCATAACTAAATATTGGCGAACTTTGCGGAGTGTTTTGGGGATACTTGACGCCAGTCTCAACATACCATCTTTCTAACCACAGCATGTTCCCAAACGTGTCTTTATGAGACATCGCTTCAGATTCTAGATTTCCTTGAAGAATACAATCAGATGCTTCATTAATTTCTCGAGTAAATAAACCAACGTCGTCAACTATGGGAATTTCAGATTCTTTATTATTCAAAGTTAATTTAATGGACGATTTACCATCCTGAAATTGACCGCAATGCCAAGGTTGAGAAACTTCTAGTTTTGAATCACCTGATTCTATGATCAAGTCATTTGCATATTCGTTAACAATGGCAGTTTTAATTTCCGCCTGAATTTTGTCATTAAAGGTAATCTTAGCCGTTGAGTCTGCGTCTACTCCTGTGGAATCTAATTCACCGGATACTTCCATGCTGATTGGGTCAAGGAAAGGCTTGCCATCAATGGTGCCGGCTATAAGCCTAGCCATGGATAGAGGGTAACAACCTACATCCAAGATAGCGCCGCCCGCTAAGTCAGGGTTTCTTAATCTGTGATCTTCTGGAACCGGAGCATTGAAACCAAATGAACTGGAAATAAGAACCTTATTATCCTGAAAGTGTTCTTTAACTAATTTTAAAATCTCATGAGTTTGAGGATGTGTCCTGTACATGAATGCTTCCATTAAAAAGACCTTTTGCTTTTTAGCCTCATTCATAAGAACCATGGCTTCGGTTGAATTAACAGTAAGCGGCTTTTCGCATAAAACGTGTAAAGATCTGTTTATCGCCTCCATGGAGTAATGGAAGTGTGTATCGTGTGGCGTAGCTACGTAAACAGCATCAATTTCGGAATCAAAAAAAGATTCTTGGTCAGTAAACGGTTGTATTTGATGTTTTTCTGCAAAAGCATTTACCTTTTCTTCATTTCTTCCAAGAACACTTTTGAGTTCAGAGTTTTCTGAATATTTTATTGAATGAGCAAAGGCGTTAGCTATGCTTCCGGCTGCAATGATTCCCCACTTTACTTTTGATTTAGACATTATGCGTTCCTCTCTTTTATTCGCTGTAAAAGCTCGCCATGAAACTTTGTGCTTATTGGATAAAAGTACATCAATACTAAACTAATTATAATTCCGCAGATAGGTATCCAACTCATCATAAACTTCATTCCAGATATGGTTTCTTCAGATTGAATTTGGTTGGGTTCAAACCCTATACCCGATAATAAAAATCCTAAGATTAAAGCCGCCACAGCTATCGATGATTTCTGTGCAAATGTCATAAAACCATAAAGAGATGATTCGGTTCTGATGCCGCTTTTCCACTCGCCGTATTCAACCGTATCAGGCAACATTGACCAAAAGAGAACTCCTCCAGCCCCGTTTCCAACTCCGATCAGAGCTAAAAGGATCAATAGCTCATTTAAAGAAGCAATTGGATAATAAAAAAATAATAAAAGACCTATGAAAGCGATTGTCATTGAAATTAACCAGGTCTCCCTTTTTCCAATTTTTAATGCCAAATACGCCCAAAAAGGTAAAGATAGAAAAGAGGCGCCGGAACTCACCCCTAGGATCAATCCCTGATATTCATGCAGTTCCAGTCCGTACTTAACGAAATAAATTAAATTTTTATTAAACATGACTCCGGTTGAGCCCAAAATGAGAATGCAGCCGAAAACTATCCAAAAAGGATAATTGGTTGCCACGGTTTTGGTAATTGATACAAAGTTGGGAAGATTGGAGGTAACTATTTCATCGACCTTCTCGCGAACTGAATAAACCGTTACAGATAATAGAGCAATAGCAATCAAACCAGAGATTATTGCGAGCCAAAGAAAACCAAAAGCCTCGTCGGCTCCGCCAAAATATGCAATCAACGGAAACGCTAAAGCAGACATTGAGAGTGTTCCAAAAGAAGCGCTTATCATTCTTGCGGTCGTTAATTTTGTGCGCTCATTGCTGTCGTTGGTAATTCTGGCTGTCAATGATGAGTAAGGAACACTAACAATGGTGAAGCAACTTCTGTGAATTAAATTCACTAAGATTAAGAATAAAAATAAGGCAGTACCTTCAAAAGGAGGTACCCAAAAGAGCAAAACAAACGATAAGGCTAAAGGTATCGATCCATAATAAATAAAGGGACGATAGCTGCCCATTTTTGTTTTGGTCCTTTCGGCTAAATACCCCATGAACGGGTCGGTGATCGCATCCCAGCCAATTCCCAGAGCATAAATCCAACCAGCTAAAATTGGAGAAATGCCAACCACGTCGGTATAGAAATATAAAAGATAAAGACCAATACCGCTCCAATAAAGGCAAATGGCGTAGTCACCAATACCGTACCCTGCCCTAACTCGGTTTGTTAAAGTTTCTGAATTCATCCCCTGTTCATAATACTTTAAATATTCTAATTTCTATCGATTAATCGATTGCGCTTAACTTATGATTCTTCTAATATTGTGCGCTCGATTGCCCAGATAGCTCAGTTGGTAGAGCAAAGGACTGAAAATCCTTGTGTCGGTGGTTCGATTCCACCTCTGGGCACCACTTAGATAAGATGTTGGTTTAAGGTAAAGAAAATAATCCCTGCTAGCGCAATTATTACGAAGACAATTCCTTGACCAAAGATTGAAAATATTTCTCTAAGAGACAAGCTCCTATTAGCTTCATTTGAAGTAATCCACTTCCGATAATCTTGGTAGGCCATAAATAATCCAAAGATTAAGAAACCTGACCAAAATATCATTAGCAAGTCATATCCTTCCATAAAATATTTAATCTAAATTTAAAAAGTTATCTAACTTTTTTTCAACTGAAAAACCTTTAGGATTTCCGTTTATAAAATCTATTATTAATTGGGCATATTCAGGCCCAGCTTCTTCTTGAATAAAGTGACCTGGTCCTTTGATAACAATCTCTTCAGCTGTTGGCACTCTTTTTAACATCTCTACCAACCTAGGATTGTTACTTGTAACGGGATCATTATCACTGTTGGCAATTAAGAATGGTTTATCCCATTTTTCAAAAACATCCCTGTAGGCTTTTTCATTTTTTCTTAGTTCACTTGGGATTAAATAAGGAAATATTTGAGCGCCTGCTTTATAGGTTGCATTAGGATATGGAGCTTCATATCCAACTCTTTCACTAGCTGAGACAGTACCAAGGGTCTGCATTATGCCGCCAACGTCAATGTTATCAGTTGATTTTGAATACCTTATCCATCCTGTAAATCCATCGCCTCCAATGAATTCTTCCCAAGTTGCTGGTCCTTGAAACCATATTGAAAATTTAAAAAGTGGATAAGCTATAAAACTAAACATATCATTTAAAACGCCCCTTCCAGTAGCAATTAAAGAAGTGTTGGAAGCAATAATTCTAGAAAATCTATCTGGCTCTTCAGCAACAACTCTAAGTCCAACGAGCCCGCCCCAATCATGCACATGCGCAGTAATATTATTTAAGTCCAGCTCTACAATTAATTGAGTCATCTTATCTACGTGCATTTGATGGGTGTAATCTTCTACAGAAATATATTTATCCGATTTTCCAAAGCCAACCATATCTGGCGCTATAACTCGATAACCTGAATCTACAAGCACAGGAATCATTTTTCTAAATAAATAACTCCAAGCCGGCTCGCCGTGAAGAAGATAAATTACCTCTCCGTTTCTCGGTCCTTCATCTAAATAATGAATTCTGGTGTCACCAATTGTTAGATAATTTGCTTTAAATGGAAAATC
>CEUG01053474.1_pt1 | contig 20178 bp, 21 predicted proteins | sample 531421 | NCBI WGS metagenome assembly CEUG01 (sample SAMEA2622901, study PRJEB7988) | marine metagenome | biome: marine biome (ENVO:00000447); feature: surface water layer (ENVO:00002042); material: "saline water (ENVO:00002010), including plankton (ENVO:xxxxxxxx)" | depth 5 m | reverse complement strand
TATCTAAAAATGACAAGTATATAATCACTTCCTCAATGCCAACACATTGGAAGGGCCATACTAATATGATGAAAATAAATGTCGTAGATTTATAAACTAAGCTCTAAGTTGTCATGGGCTAGCTTTATATTTTTTGGGAGTATTTTATTTACCTCATCATGAAGACCTAAGTTATGAGAGATATGAGTTAAGTAAACCTTACCTACTTCAATTTTACTAACTAAATTCAACATTTCTTTTAAATTAAGATGAGATAAATGCTCTTTTATTTGAAGACAATTGATTACTAATATTTTAGATCCATTTATTTTTTTTAGTTCATGCTTATTAATAGTTTTTGCATCAGTTATATACGTCAGATCTTTAATTCTATAACCAAGAATGTTTAATTTATAGTGTTTGACCTTAATTGGTATCACTTTTACATTTTCTATATAAAAGTTTTTCTCTACAGTATTTAATTCAATATCTGGTAGACCAGGATACTTCAAATCAGAAAATATATATGAATAATCTTTTCTTAATTGATTTACAAGTTCTCTATTTCCAAAGGCTTTAATTTCTTTTTTTTGAATAAAATTAAAAGATCTTAACTCGTCTATTCCAGATACATGATCACGATGAGCATGAGTATAAAGAACATAATCAATTCGTTTAATGTTATTCTTTAACGATTGTTGCCTTAGATCCGGTCCAGTATCAATTAAGATATTTCTTTTTGATATCTGTAAAATTGCAGATGACCTTAGTCTTTTATCTTCCTTTTTTTTTGATTTGCACACCAAACATTCACATCCAATAACAGGAATTCCTTGTGATGTTCCGGTTCCAAGGAATTTAATTTTCAATTTTTTTAATTAATTTAATTTGCTCATTACTACACTTTTTTTCATCCATATTAATTTTATTTATTATTTCAATTAAAGAGTTTATTTTCCCCTCAATTGTAAAATACTTATTGATAATCACGATTTTATTTTTATTAATAATACAATACCCTGATTTAAAATTTCCCTTTTCAAATCTTATTTTATAGTCTTGAGAAATAAGTATTGATTCTAACTTATTTTGAAATTGTTTTGTTAATTTGATTTCCATCTTAATGATTAAATGAATATAAATAAAAAAAATTTAATAGTAATTGTTGGTCCTACTGCAAGTGGTAAAACAGAAGCATCAATTATGATTTCAAAAATATTTAATTGTGATATAATATCAGCAGATTCAAGGCAATTTTATAAAGAAATGACAATAGGTACTGCAAAACCAACAAAAAAAGAACTCAATGAAGCAAATCATCATTTCATAAATAATATCTCTGTTGAAGATAAATATTCTTCTGGAATTTTTTCTAGACAAGCCAATGCTTTTCTAAGTAATTATTTTTTAGAAAATGATTATGCTATTCTCGTTGGTGGATCAGGTTTATTCATTGATTCGGTTATTTATGGTTTGGATGACTTACCGGACGTTCCAGAATCTTTTAGAAATAATTTAAATAAACTATTTAAAACAAAAGGTTTAGAGTATTTATTAAAAAAACTTAAAACATATGATCCGAAATACTTTAAAGTAGTTGATAAGAAAAATCATAGGAGAATAATACGAGCTCTTGAGGTTATTCAATATACAAACAAACCTTTCTCATCCTATTTGACTAATAAGAAAAAAAATTTAAATAATTATTCCCTAAAGTGGTATGGTTTATGTCCATCAAAAGAAGAATTGAAATCAAGAATAAATCATAGAGTTGATAAAATGGTCAATTTAGGATTATTTAAAGAGGTAAATAATTTAATAAAATTTAAAAATTTAAATCCACTTAGAAGTGTGGGATACACAGAAGTATTTTCTTATCTAGAAGGAAAAGTAAGTAAAGAAGAGGCTATTGATATGATTAAAATAAATACATGGAAATATTCTAAAAGACAAATAACATGGTTTAAAAGAAATAAAGAAATTCAATGGTATCCTAGCAGTTTTGAGTTAGTAAATGATATTAGAAACTAGTATCTAGAAATTATATCAGAAATTCCACTTAGTGATGAATTAACTTTCCTTTTCTTTGATATGGCATTTTTTAAATTTATCAGATTTGTTTCTTGATTATTTACCCCAACCATTTTATTTGTTAAACCAGAGGTAATTGCATTAATTGATTCGTTTCCAAGTATAGAGGCAAGTATTCTATCTGATGGAGAAGGTATACCACCCCTTTGAATGTGACCTAAAATTGAAACTCTGACATTGCTATTATGTATTTTATTATTAATTTCATCAGATAGTTCATTTAGGGTTCCAAATTTACATCCCTCTGCATAAACTATTATTAATGATTTTTTCATACTATTTATTTCCTGAATCTTATTTATAACCTCTTCCATGGAATTTTTATTTTCAGGAATAAGTATTAACTCTGCACCTGAAGCAAATCCGGCTTCTAATGCTAAATTTCCAGACTCTCTTCCCATAACTTCAACAATAAATATTCTTTCATGAGACGCAGCAGTATCTCTAATCTTATCTATTGAGTTTACTACAGTTTCTCTAGCTGTTGCAAATCCAATAGAATAGTCAGTACCAAAAATATCATTATCTATTGTGCAAGGGATACCAATTACATTAAAATTAAATTCGTTAGAAAAAATATTTGCACCTGTTAACGAACCATCTCCACCTAGTACAATTAACCCATCAATGTTATTTGTTTTAAGATTATTATGAGCTTTTTTTCTTCCTTCTTTAGTTCTGAACTCATCACATCTAGCACTCTTTAAAATAGTTCCACCAATATGGATTGTATTACTTACATCAAATGGTGTTAATATTTTAAAATCATTACCAATTAGTCCATTATATCCATATTGAATACCATGAATTTTAATATCTTTATGATTTGCTGTACGAACTATTGCCCTTATGCAAGCATTCATTCCAGGTGAATCTCCACCTGAGGTTAGTATTGCTATATTTTTCATTGTCATAAAATTAACTAATAAACATTATTTAATGTATATTTTTGAATTAAATACAAATAGTGAAAAAAATTCTAATTGTTTCTTATTATTGGGATCAAAAAAATTCTGTTGGAAGACAGAGATGGTATAATTTAGTAAATGAATTAATTAAAGAAAAAGTAAAGGTTTATGTCTTTACTGCTTCAAATAAGAATGAAGTAGTTGAGAAAGGTCAGTTAGTAATAATTAGAAAAAGAATATTTGACATCAATTCGTTTTTTTCAAATTTATTTTCCTCAAAATATAGCAGTGGTGTTATTGACTCATCTGAAAGTTTATTAAATAAATTTTTTTCATGGATAAGAGTAAATTTTTTTTTTCCAGACTCAAGGATTTTTTGGTCCCTTTCGTCGCATAGTTTTCTTTTAAATTTTATTAAAGAGAGGAATATAAACACTGTAATAACTTCTTCTCCTCCTCACAGCATGCATTTAATAGGAAAAAAGTTAAAAGACAGTTTAAATATAAAATGGATATCTGATTTTAGAGACCCGTATACAAATTGGGATATATTTTTGAATATGAAACCATCTTTTTTCGCAAAAAAAATTCATCAAAAAATAGAAAAAAATTTTCTTAATAACTCTGATAAAGTATTAGTTACAAGTTCTGTTTTACGTGATGAGTATTTAAAAAATATAGATAAAAATAAAATTATTTTTCTTAGAAATGGTTCAAGTCTGAACTCAAATAGATCTATTACAAATGAAAAATTTATAATTTCCTATTTTGGTCTAATCAATAAGTTTAGAGACCCAATAATTTTTTTAAAGACACTTGATGAATTATTATCAGAGAACGATAAAATGTCAAGTAAGCTAGAACTTCGATTATATGGTCATATACAGGATTCTACAATCAATTACATCGAAAATTATTTAATAAATAAAAAAAATGTTAAGATTTTTGGGAATATTGGTGTAGAAAAAGTGAATGAAAAAATATTTGAATCATCTATACTACTTCTTCTACTTAATAATACTAAAATACAAAATACAATACCATATAAGATTTACGATTATTTAGTATCCGAAAAACAAATTATTACTTTAGGTAATTATGTCAATATGGATGTTGATAACTTATTAAAAAAGTATAAAAGAAGAAATAGAGTAGCCTATAATGACAAGGACTCAATAAGGAATTATATCTCTCAAAGTTTTCGTGATTTTAATAATAATAATCTTAAAAATATATCTTTAGATTACTCTGAAATTAAGTTTTCTAAACTAAAGGATATACTTTTTGAAATTATTTAGGTTAATCTACTTTTAATTAAATTATTAAGTTCTGGAGATATTTTTAGGGTATAAACTGAAATAACAAAAATGAAAGATGATATAATCGTTTTAATTAATATGTCAACTATAATTATACCATTTTCTGGTATTGATAAAACAGCAAAATAAACAAATACTCCCAATAAAATAGTTTTAACAGAATTCATAGAAAAAGGAGTTATTTTCATCTTCATCTTAATGAAACCATATTTTATTAGATTATAAAATACTAATGAAATTAGTGAAGCATACGCTGCGCCTATCATTCCATAATCAGGTATTAAAAAAATATTTAGTGTTATCGTTAAAATAGCTAATGCTATAATAGTTATAACTGTAAACCTGTAGTATTTTGAGAGTGAAATCAATTCAGAGTTATAACTGAATGCCATTATTACAAGTCTGGATAAGCCCACGATGTAGACTACATCTTTTCCAGCTGAAAACTCCTCTGAGTTTGGAATAAGATTAAAAATATTATCAATATTTAAGATTAAAATAACATAAAATAAAACTCCAATAAGCATTTGATGAATACTTACATCTTTATAATTTTTTTCAATCTTAGAAAAATTTTTCTTTTTAATATTTTCAGAAATGAATGGAATTGATATCTGAGATATTGCTCTTCTTGGTATCTCAATTATCATGCCTATGTAAAACGCTGTAGTGTATATTCCTGTATCTGATAGTCCTAAAAAACTAGTGACCATAATAACATCAATATTTAGAACTATTATATTAGAAAATGAACCTATGAAAGCATAAGAACTAAAATTAAAAATTTCTTTTAATTTGTATTTTATTCTATCAAAACTGAAATTAAGTTCAATTTTATCTTTTCTATTAGCATATATTAATAGTATAAAAAGACCTAAAGCATAGATAACTGCTTGGTAATTTATGAATTCATCAAAACTTATAAGTGATATAGAAAAAAGGATTAAAGTTAAAGCAGTAAGTATTCTATTTGAAACCCCGTTAATCACATTTGTTATAACAGTATCGTATCTAGCTCTGAGAAATGACTCAAATAAAGTGCTTATGCTCAGACAAAAAAGAATTAATAGAAAAATATCAAAGTAATTAAATAATAATCTTGATTTTTCTGTAAATAAACCTCTAATATCCTCAAAAAATAAATTTAAAAAAGCAAATACTACGCAATAACTCAAAAGAATTACTGTCAATTCATATATAAAAAATTGATTTTTTTGACTTTTGTCATCTACAAAATTGGGATAAAACTTTACATATGATGCATTTACTCCAAATGTTGTTATAGGTATCAAAAGTGTAGCCGCACTAATTAATTGTCTAACAATTCCAATTTGTTCAGTACTGAGAAATTGGGGGAATAGAATTATGGAGTTTACGAAGCCTAGTACAACTCCTATGTAAATTACTATTGAAGACCAAAAACTTTGTCTAACTATTATGTTCATCTAATTTTTAGATTTTAGATATTAAAGCCAATTTTTTCTCTAATCCTTTTATATCTAAATTTTTTTATAAAATTAGCTAATTTATCATTGACAATTTTCTTTTCATTAGTCACAAGACAATAGAAATATGAAAAAATAGATTTCAAAAATGGCATTAATGACCTCTCTTTTAATGAAAATTTAATAGAACCAACTAGAGCTAAAAAAACATCGTACCCAAGAAGATACATGACCTTTCCTTGATTAAAATATTTCTTTTTGATATATCTATCTCCTGTTTTCCTTATTTGTTTTGTTATAATATTTTTGAATACTTTAATTTCATATTTAGAATATTTTAATTGCATTTCATCAAGGGTATCCCATCCAATAGATTCTTTTAATCCATTTATTTCTTTAAAAGCCTCTTTACTATAAAATTTTATTCCGCCCCTTACATGATCTTTATCATACATATTTTCTATTAACCATTTTTCATTTACCATTGATGCTATAACACCAGAGGCCAACCCAAGTTTATTGTTGATTTTAAATTCATTAATAAGAATTTCAAAATAATTTTTTGGTAATATGAGATCTCCATCAAACTTACCAATAAAATCGTATTTTACTTTATTCTTTGAAAGACCATAATTAAAAGCTTTTATTATTTTTTTACCTGGCAGCGGTTTTGATAAGGAATTTTGTAGATCATAGCTTTTAACATTTTTATATTTTTTTGATAAAAAATTAATTTTTTCCGATGTTTTATCTGTTGACCCATCATTTACAAGAATTATGTTTGATACTTTATATGTTTGATTCTGAAAAGAATCAATACATTTTTCTATATTGTTTTCTTCATTAAAAACTGGAATGATTATTAGAATTTTCATACTAGAATAACCAAAGACGAATTGCTAAAAAAAATATAATAGCACATAGAATATATCTCATATATGTCTCTGACTTATTGAAAGACCATCTGCTGGTTAACCATCCACCCAATGAACTTCCGATAGCTAAATTTATACCATACATAAGATTAATTTTACTTTCTAAAATAAAAATAAATAAAGCAAAAAGAGTAAAAAAAAGTGCGACGAAAACCTTTATACTATTAGCTTTTATAATACTAAATCCGTTAATACCACAAAGAACTAGTATCATTAAGAATCCAACTCCTGCATGAACAAAACCTCCGTAAAGGCCAATAAAAAAAAACAATAAAATAGACAGTTTTTGTTTTTTTATAGAGGTAATAGTTTCGTCAACTTTTTTATTCTTTTTAAAAAAAATATTAATCATCACTAATATCATAATAATTGATAATGTTTTTTTAAAAAATTCCTCTGGTACTTCAACAGCTATTTTTGCTCCTATTATTGATCCAAGTATTGCAGAAAATGCGAACCAAATAGATAATTTATAATCAAACAAGCCTTTAGATTTATATCCATATACTGCGGAAAACTGTCCAAAAATTAATTGGATCCTATTAGTACCATTTGCCACAGTTGGCGGTAACCCCATAAAAATTAAAATTGGTAAGGTTAGAAGTGATCCACCACCTGCAACTGTATTAATTGCTCCAGAGAAAAAACCAGCAAGAAATAGTATTAAATATTCGTAACCCTCAAATATCATTTACAATAGAATTATCTGTACATTCACTTAATAATTTTGAGTTAGTTTTTCGTAATGTTGGATTAATATAGTTTGGATTGATATCATTAAGCGGTTTGAGAATAAATCTTCTTTCGTGAAGGTGCTTGTGTGGTATTTGTAAATCTTTTTTTTTGATTATAACATTATTATAATAAAGAATATCAATATCTATATTTCTCTCTCTCCATTTTTTATTTTTTTCTCTACCCATATTTTTTTCGATCTTTTTACATGCTAGTAATAATGATTCAGCGTTTAATAATGTTTCAACATATATTACCATATTTAGAAAGAAATTTTGTTCTTTATAGCCCCACGGTTCAGTTTCATAAACCTTTGATGATTTATGAATTTTACCTATAATTTTTTCTATTTCAATTTGAGACTTTGACAAATTATGGATTCTATCGCCAATATTAGATCCAATTGAAAGATAAGAAAAATTAGTTTCCGATTTTTTGTCTGTCCCATATTCTTTCGTGGACATAATAAATAAATATTTTTGTAAATACTTCAGCTATTGCAACTTTGCTACCAGTAAATGCAGAACCTGTAAAAAACCACGCTATTAAAAAAGTATCCATCGTCCCAATAAACCTGTAGGTAATAGCTTTGTATAAACTTCTTCTTTTAGAATGATGAAAATCATCAGTTTGTTTTTTCCAACCAATTCTCCACGCTCTTTCGTGTAAGAAATAAATTACTAATTTGGTTACAACCTCGAGACCACCAACTTTTAAACCAGTTATAACATCACCGGAAAAAAACCACGTCAGTAGGGCTGTATCCAGGGATGCAAAAACTCTCCAAGTAAATGTTTTAAAAAAACTTCTTTTAAATGTAGCCTTTAATCCCATATCTATTGACTAATATTTAATTTTAAATTAAAATTTTCAAGATTTTCAGCAACTTTTTGAGCAAACTTTCCTCCTAGTGCTCCGTCAACGATTCTATGATCGTAAGTGTGTGATAAAAATAGTCTATTTCTTACTTGAATCTCGTCGCCTTTTTCTGTCTCGACGACTGCTGGAACTTTTTTAATTGTTCCAATAGCAAGTATACCAACTTGAGGCTGAACAATTATTGGAGTACCCATAACATTCCCAAATGAACCAACATTTGATATGGTATATGTCCCACCCTCAAGGTCAATAGGTTTTAACTTATTATTTCTGGCTCGGGTAATTAAATCGTTTGAATGTTTAATTAAATCTATGAAGTTTAGTTTATCAACATCTTTCAGAACAGGCACAATCAAATTATCGTCATCTAATGCAACAGCTATACCAATATTTATATAATTTTTTTTAATTATTTTATTATTTATAAATGATATATTCATCATCGGAAATTCTTTAAGAGCATCTGCAACGCATTTTATAAATATTGGATTAAAAGTGATCGGAAATTTATTTTCTTTTAAAAAATTTTCTTTTATCTCGTTTCGTATTTTATAAATATTTGTAATATCCGCCTCTACAAAAGAAGTGACATGAGGAGCTATTTTTTTTGACTCAACCATCCTTGAGGCAATAATTTTTCTAACTCTATCTGGTTCTATAAGTTCTTCTCCCTCTTTTAATTCTATCTCTAAATCATTTTTTTCAGAAGTCTCAATTTTAGGATCATAAACCAAATTTTTATCTTCTATAAATTTAAGAAGGTCATATTTGGTAACTCTGTCATTCTCACCTGTTCCATTAATTTCATCAAGTGTATCCAAACTGATGTTTTCTCTAGTTGCTATGTTTAGAACTAAAGGTGAATAAAATCTATTTGATTCGCTCTTGATTTTCTTTGTTTTAGTATCTGATTCTTGGTATGTTGTTTCCTTTACTTCTTCAAAATTTTTTTCAATCTCATCTATAAAGTCTAATCCGTTATCAGATGTGTTTTCCTCATCAGAATCTATAATTGCAATTGGACTTCCAACTTTAACAACATCACCTTCCTCGGCTAAAATTTTTTTTAATGTTCCTGAACATGTGGATGGTATTTCAGTGTCTACCTTATCAGTAGCAACTTCTAATACAGATTCATCTTCATTAATTTTATCTCCTTCTTTTTTTAGCCATTGAAGAACGGTCCCCTCCATAATACTTTCTCCCATTTTTGGCATCAACATTTCGATTTTACTCATATTTTAAAGAGAATTTGTATTTAAAAATTATAATTTACCTTTGTCATGAACGTTAACAAAAACATGACCTCAAGATACATATTTTTTTCGTTTATTATTCTCTTTTTTTCATGTCAAGATAAGTGTAAAGAATACACAACATACGTAAATTCGACACCAGTATATTCAAATATGGAATCTTTGAGGGATTCTGTTTATTATGATGATGAGAGAGATATTAACTCACCTGGTAAATTAAATTATAAGTCAGGATATCTATTTATAAGTGAGACTGGTAAAGGTATCCACGTTATTGACAATAGAGTAGTAAGTAATCCAAAAAAACTTGGTTTTATTAATATTCCTGGAAATTATGATATAGCTACCAAAGATGATTATCTGTACGCAGATAGCTATATAGATCTGGTGATTTTTGATATTTCTGACATAAACTCTATTAAGGAAGTTAACAGGATCAAGGGATCATTTCAAAACTATTACGAGAACAGAATGCTTTTTTCTGAAAGTCTAGGAATAGTAACTGGGTATAATGAAGAGGTTAAAGAAGAATTTATTGAAAGTAAAGATTGTGAACTAGTATTTTAAGTATGAAGATTAAGAGTGTATTAATTTATTTAGTTTTTTTATTATCCTGCGATAGTTCATCAGATGTCTCATTAGGTGGAAATATTTCTGGTGATGTTCAGTTGAGCGGTGAGTCTTCTGGTACAGGAATAGGTGGTTCAATGGCCAGATTCACAATTAAAGGTGATTATTTATATACAGTAGATTCATATGACTTAAAAACTTTCGATATAAAGGATAAGATAAATCCAAAGATAACCTCAGAAGTTAATTTAGGGTGGGGTATTGAGACAATTTTTCCTTATGGAGAAAATCTATTTATTGGAGCTCAAAGTGGAATGCATATATATGGTTTAGAGAATCAAGAGGAACCTAAATATATATCATCTTATGAGCACGTAACAAGCTGTGATCCAGTAGTTGTACAGGATAGTTATGCTTACGTTACTTTAAGAGGTGGGAGCGAATGTATGGGTTTCAATAATCAGCTTGATATAGTAGATATTTCCAATCTTAATAACCCTAGGCTATTTAAGACATATGAAATGATTAACCCACATGGTCTTGGTGTTGATGGAAACTGCTTATTTATATCAGAAGGTGAATATGGTATAAAAATGTATGATAAAACAGACTTGGATGATTTGAGGTTAATAAAACACTTTGATGATATTGGATCTCTTGATGTCATTCCATTTCAGGGAGTATTAATGGTTATTGGATCAGATGGTTTTCATCAATATAATTATGATTGTGAAAATGCAGAGATGTCATACATTAGTACTATACCTATAGAAAGAATGTGATGAAAGGTATTTTTTTTTTATTATTTATTCCTTTTCTAGCTTTATCACAAAGTAACGATGTATTAAAAATTAGAGGGACAAAACCAATAGAGTTATTAAATAGTGGTGAATTATTTTTTCCGGGAAGATATGAAGGAAAACTTTTAGAATATTCTATAGATGATATCAGTAATAATATCCAAGGTGGAATTTTATTTTATCTTAAAAAGAGTAATGATACAATCAGAATTTCATCAAATCAGAATTATAAGTTAAAATTAAATTATTCTTCTCCAAAGTATTTTAAGGTATTGAATAGGAAATCATGGAATCAATTTGAGTTAGGTCTTAATTTTGGTGATTATATGGCTTATGGTAACGTTTTTATAGCCAAAGGAATTAACAATAAAAAAGTTTTAGATTCGGGCATTGGAATGGGTATTTTAACAATTGATAGAATTAATTTTATTCCTATTTTCATAAAAAGCTCATATGATATTTTTCCTTCTAATTCATTAGAAGTATCTAGATATAAATTTTTTGCATATAATAGTATCGGTTATTCTTTCGCTGAAGATTTTAGAAATGATTACATATCAGTTGAAGGTGGTCTTTATTGGAATATTGGTTTAGGAATAAAGAAATCTTTGGGAAGAACTAATATCTCATTAAAAGGAGGCTATCTTTTACAAAAATATAAATCAGAACATAATTTATGGTGGTGGGATATGATCTTCTTCGATCCAAATCAAAATGTTTCGGATAATATAACTAGAAGGGAAGGATACTACAACAGATTTATTTTATCCTTTTCTGTTACCTTCTAAATTAATTCTCAAAAAATTTAATAAATTAATCGTTGATAGTACAATATTAAGATCTCTCCTCTCCGTAAGATTTAATTTTTTGCTCACTGTATTATTTTTGTCACTATATCCAATCCAAACTGTGCCTACGGGTTTTTCTTTGGTTCCACCTGACGGACCAGCAATTCCACTAGTAGAAATACCAATATCTGATTTAAATTTTTTTCTTATTTGATATGCCATCTTTTCTACAACTTCTTCACTAACAGCTCCATATCTTTCGATTAACTTTCTGCTTATGCCCAATACATTTTCTTTAATATCATTGCTGTATGCAACAACACTACCTAAAAAGTAATTTGAACTTCCAGGTATTGAGGTTATAACTTTTGAGATATTTCCACCAGAACAACTTTCTGCTACTGAAATGGTTTTTTTCTTTTTAGTGAGTAGTTTTCCTATCACATTTTCAAGTTCGTCATCGTCAAACCCAAAAATATATTCTTCTATTTTTGGTATCAGTTTTTTAATTTGATCATCTACAATTTTTTTCAGTGTATTTTTATTGTATCCTTTAGCTGTCAATCTTAACTTAACCCTCCCTAGACTAGGTAGGTAAGCAAGCTTTATGTCATTTTCGAGATTGTTTTCCCAATCTAAAATTAAGTCTGATAACCATGACTCTCCAATTCCAGTTGTTTTAATTGTTTTTTGATAAATGATTGGCATTTTAAACTTACTAGTTATAAGCGGGATACATTTATCTTTGAATAGACTTTTCATCTCAAAAGGTACTCCAGGTAATGAGATAAGAAGCTTTTTATTTTCGTAAAATGCCATGCCTGGTGCTGTGCCATAATCATTATTTAGCACTATGCATTTATCAGGAAGGAGAGCTTGATCCTTATTTTTTTTTGTGATTTTAAGACCTCTCTTATTAAATATTCTTAGAACATTATTAAGTGATTTTTTATCCTCTTTGAGATTACTATTAAAAATTTCACATAATGTTTTTTTAGTAATGTCATCATTTGTTGGCCCTAAGCCCCCAGTAACTATAATAACATCAGATTCATTAATTGATAACTTAATTGTCTCTTTAATATCTTTCTTTTTGTCAGGTATTGTTAGTCTTTTTGAAATAGTTACTCCAAGATTATTGAGCTTCTCGCTTAACCATTTTGCATTGGTATCTACAATATGTCCGGACAGTATTTCATCACCAATTGTAATTATATTAGAATTAATCACAGGCTTCTTTTATAAATGACATAATCAAATTCATAAATATGTTTATCATCTGATGGATGTTTAATCCTTGATACTTCTTTCCATTTTTTCTTATCCCATTTTGGAAAAAAAGTATCTCCGTCAATATTTGCTTTTATTTCAGTTATGTAAAGTTTATCTATAAAGTCAAAACCTAACTTGTAAATTTCTCCACCTCCTATAATAAATATTTCCTCATCATCATTATCACGTGAAGCTTTTATAGCATCTCCAAGTGAGTTAACTACCTTACACTTATCTTCATTAAAATTAGTATTTCTTGTGATGACAATATTTTTTCTATTTGGTAATGGTCTGAACTTTTTAGGGATAGATTCCCAGTTTTTTCTTCCCATTATTACGCTATGTCCCTGGGTCATATTACTAAAATAATTCATGTCGTCAGGCAGGTGCCACGCAAGTGAATTGTTTTTACCAATGACATTATTATTTGATACAGCTACTATCATTGATATATTTCTCATATTTTATTTCCTTTTATAAATTCTGAGGAATTCATTCTTTTTTTACCCTCAGCTTGTATTTCAGTAATTTCAATAGTCTCTCTCATGGAATTATTATATAAAATCTTCTTATTATAAATAAAAAAACTAGATCTATTGTAAACGAATTTATGTGGTCGAGCACTAAAAATTTTAAAACTTTTATTTTTATGATGGATAAATGCTCCTGGGTATGGGCTCAGACCATGAATTTTATTTATAATTTTTTCTGCTTTTTCATTTTTTGTTAATAAACATATGCTTTTAGTAATTTTTGGAGCTTTTTTATCATTAGAATTGATTTTTTGTTTTTTGTTTCTATGTCTATTTTTAAATATATTGATTATAGTTTCCGTTAATAAATTGGATCCTTCCTCCATAAGTCTGTCGTGAAGTTCTCCAGCTTTCTCATATTTATTAATTTTTATTTTTTTTTGATTAATAATATCTCCCTCATCAATATTTTTATTTAAAAAGAAAACTGTTATACCAGTTTCTTTTTCGCCGTTTATGATGACCCAATTAATGGGTGCAGCACCTCTGTAGTTTGGTAAGTATGATGCATGTAGGTTGATGCTCCCAAGTTTAGGTATTTTAATTAGTGACTCTGGTAATATTCGAAATGCTACTACAACAAATAGATCAGCTTTTAACTTTTTTATTTCCTTCTGAAAATTTTCATCTTTTAGGTTAGTAGGTTGAAAAATTTGAATTTTATTTTTAATAGCATACTCTTTGACTGGGGATTTATTAATTTTTCTTCCTCTACCGCTCTTTCTATCAGGTGCCGTTATAACCCCTTTGATTAAAATTTTTGACTTCATTATTTTATCAAGACTACATACAGCAAAGTCTGGAGTTCCCATAAAAATTATAGATTTAGATTTCATTTTATTCAAAGTCCTTATAAAGCAAGTATTTTTTTCTTATTTTTTTATATTTATCTATATCAGCTTTCCAACTTAATCTTATCTCTCTTTCACTTATCCCGTCTTTAATTTGATTCTCTAAAATTTTATTTCCAGCTATTCTATAAAAATATTTTCCAAAAAAATCGGAATTGGTATTTTTCAATCTGTTATAAAAATCAATTAGATATTTAACATTTAATTCTTTTTTTACTTTTATTTTTTTTAAATCAATTCCAAAACACTTTTCGTTTTCTAATTTAGGTTTACTTTCCTCAGTTACACTTTTTGGTATAAATGAAAAAGATTTATTATCATAATTTGGGTGGCCTATTACTTGGAATGGGTAAGGTGTACCTCTTCCTATACTGACAATAGTCTGTTCAAATAAGCATAAGGATGGGTAAAGCAGAATTGATTGTTGATTAGGTAGATTGGGTGATGGTCTAATCGGTAATTTATATTCTTTGTTATGATCCCAATTATCTATTTTAATAACACTTAATTTAAGTTTTTCACTATTTTCAATCCATTTTTCTCCCTTTATCATCATCGCTAACTCACCAACTGTAAGGGCGTGTACAATTGGGATCTTGTGCATTCCAATATAAGATTGGTATTCCATATCTAAAACAGGTCCGTCAATGTAACCACTATTTGGATTTGGTCTATCTAGGACTAAAAATGATATTCCAAGTTCAGCACAAATATTCATCATATTATGCATTGCACTTATGTAAGTATAAAATCTTGTGCCAACATCTTGAATATCAAAAATCACAATATCCAAACCTTTCATTGACTCTTTTGTAGGAATTCTGCTTCTTCCATACATTGATATTATGGGGATAATTTTATCATCTATAATTAATGAATCTCCATTTACTGTTTTTCCCCTCTCAATATTGCCAGTAAATCCATGCTCAGGACTGAAAATTTTTTTAATATTAATATTTTTTGAAATTAAGGTTTCGATTAGATGAGTTTCATTTACAGTGGATGAATGATTTACAAGAAGACCAACTGATTTATTTGAAATTATACTCAAATATTTATTGATTTTTTCTGCACCAACCTTTACCGATGAATTATTAGAGTTTCCTTTAAAAAAGCAAAATAGAGAAATAATTAATAAGATTTTTTTCATTTTCCTTAATTTTAAATTCAAATCAAACCAATTAATACTTAAATATTTTAATATTTAACAAAAAACTCATGTTAAAAAATATATTGAAAGACTTTTTTTTAACCAATCTTCAAAAGGAAATAAAAAAATCAAATTCACAAATTATAATATTAAATGATTGGATAGGTCTTAAAATTTTGACTGATAAATATTATGAAAAGGATGAAATTGAAGTTTTGAAGAAGCATTTTAATGACAACATAAAAAATAATACGTTTGTTGATGTGGGTGCAAATATTGGTAATCATTCACTTTATTTTCAAAAATATTTTAGGAGAATAATATCTTTTGAGCCTCAAAAAAAAATTTTTAAAATTTTGAAATTAAATACAGAAGATTTTAAAAATATTAAGATTTTTAATTACGGGTTAGACTCTAAATCCTATTTTACTGAATTTTCTATTCCATACTCTAACTCAGGAATGGCAAGTGAGCTTAAAAAGGATTTGGATAGTTATACAGAAAAAGTAGAATTTAAAGTTTTTGACAACCTCCATAAAGATGTTGTTAGTTATATAAAAATTGATGTAGAAGGAAACGAGGAAAAAGTTATAATGAGTATGAGAAAAGCAATTACTAAAAATTTACCTGTGATTTCTTTTGAATTGAATTTAGATCAAGATTTGAGGAAGAAGATAATTGAAACTTTTAATTCAATGGGATATAATAAATTTTTTGTGTCTGAAAAATATTTTTTTCCAAGAAATATAAGATTTATAAAAAGGTTTTTTGGTAAGCCAAAGAAATTAAAACCAATTTCTGTCAGTGAAATGTTATCATCTAACAAAAATTACAGTCTAGTTCATACATATTCTGCAGAATCTAATTTTAAATTAAATGTCTAAAAATCTTCATGTTTTATTTATAACATATGCTTATCCACAAGACATAGACGATACAAAATACAGTTTTTTCAGAGAACAAGCCGAATCCTTGAGTGATCAAGGTATTAAAGTTGGAGTATTAAGTTCTAGATTAGTTTCGTTAATTAAGCCAACTGATCTATCTTTTTTTCCAAAAATTAGATATAAAACTGAGAATAACATAAATATAGTGAGATGTTCATGGAATAAATGGATTCCATTTAATGAAAAATTTAAAATTTACATATTAAAATATATTTCTAGTTTAGGCTTTAACGAATATGTAAAAAAAAATGGTTTTCCAGACATAATTCATAATCACTCTATTGTTTATTCTGGTTTTATTTCAGAGTTTTTAAGTGATAAGTTTAAAATCCCATTTCTCATAACTGAACATAATTCTGGGTTTAAGAAGGGAGATTATGATCATCTATTACCTCAAATATTGAGAATTTGTAATAAGTCAAGTTTATGTTTGGCTGTTAGTTCAAATTTAGCATTGTTATTGAAAGAAAAAATTAAAAATTCCTGTTCATGGAAAACACATAATAATTTAGTTTCAAATGGTTTTTTTAAAGAGAAATTAAATAATACTAATCAAAAGGATTTCATATTTATTAGCGTAGGTAACTTAATAAAAGAGAAGAACTTTTCACTATTACTAAGATCATTTAAAAGCTTTAATAATAAATACCCCAATTCAAAACTTAAAATAGTTGGTAATGGAAATCAGTCAAATGAACTAATTAAAATTTCTAAAAATTTAAAAATTCATGATAAGGTTATTTTTACAGGAACTTTGTCAAGAAATAAAGTTATTCATGAAATTAAAAACTCGCATGTATCAGTGTCATCAAGCAATTATGAAACTTTTGGTATTTTTTCCGCTGAGTCATTGTCGTTAGGTAAAGTAGTAATATCAACTGCAAATATGGGATGTGACGATATAATAAATGAGAAAGTAGGGGTGATTGTTGATGTTGATAATGAGATTGAACTCACTAATGCAATGATCAATGTTTTTGAAAACTATAAAAATTATCATCCAAAAGAAATTAGAGAATATGCATATAACAAGTTTTCAGATCATATAATCTCAAAGAAACTAATCACGAAATATGTTGAAATATTAAAAAAATAATTTTTAATAAATCATTTTTGAAAATTTAAGAAGATCAATTTCATTTGAAGAGCTACCCACATAAAAATTATAAATCATTTTTTCATTAACCCACTTCTTCTTCATAGTATTGTAATAGGAAAGGTCACTTTTATTTATTTTGAATTTAATTGATTTTTTTTCACCTGGTTTCAGATATACCTTTTTGAAGTCTCTCAATAATTTTACAGGTCTGTCAATTTCTGAATTTTCAAAACCTACATAAAACTGAGATATTTCTTTTCCTCCTACATCGCTAATATTAGTCAGGTCTACACTAAAAATTAGTGTGGAGGAGTCTTCATTGACAACATTATTAAAATCAAAATTTTCATATTTAAAATTGCTATAGCTCAAACCATATCCAAACGGATAGGCGATTTCTTTTTTAAATTTTTCAAACAGTGTATAACCGTGGTAGTAACCGTATGTTATTGTATCTGTATATGGATTAAAATATGGATAGTCCATTGAATTCTTAGCTATAGTAAATGGTAATTTTCCACTTGGGTTTATTTCACCGTATATTATTTTTGCTAATGCATTTCCACCCTCCATACCTGAGTACCAGGAAAAGATTATCGATGGAACATTACTTTCCCAACCGCTCATATCAATTGCACTTCCCCCAACATAAACAACAACAATATTATCATTAACTTTTGATATTTCATTAATTAATATTTCATCCTCATCCCTAAGCTTAAGGGTTAATCTGTCACCACCAACACCTTTGGATCCAATTAGTTTTTTAGCTTCTGCTGATTTTAACATTTGCCCTCTACTCATAATATATTCACCCTCGTCTGAGTAGTCGTAACCAACGACTAGAATTACTTGATCTAACTCTTTTGCGAACTCTATCGATTTATTTATATCATCAGCTCTATCAAAGTAGACCTTGTTATTATTATTAATATGATAATTTTTAATACCTTGAAATGGTGTTACTACATATGGGGGATTAGAATTACTACTTCCTAAATCACCAGTATTTTCTGTATCTGCCAATCTGCCAATTACACCAATTTTTAAATTTTCTTTTGATTCAAATGGTAATATATTTTCATTTTTAATAAGTACCATGCTTTCCTCTGCAACCTCTCTGGCTAAATCAACATGAGATTTATTTAGTATTAATTCATGATTGTAATCTATACTATCATATGAAAAAGCATATTTTAATCTGGTTTTGAGGGTTGAAAGAACTAATTCATCAATATTTTCTAATGTTATCTTATCTTCTTCTAGCCCAGTTCTAATTGTATTGTAACTATACTCATCCTGCCATGGCATCTCAACATTTAACCCTGCATTAATTGCTTCAACTCCGTCATATATCCCATACATCCAATCTGTAGAAATGAATCCATTAAAACCCCATTCGTTCTTTAAGATATTAGTTAATAGCTCTTCATTACTACCGCTATATTTTCCTCTTACCTTGTTATATGATGACATTATAGAGGCAGGTTTACCTTGTTTAATTACTTTTTTGAAATGAGGTAAATAAACTTCTCTAAGTGTTCTCTCATCAACAGATACGTCAATTACCCATCTAGAATTTTCAATACTGTTAAGTGCAAAATGTTTTGGACATGCCATAACATTATTTTTCTCAATTCCTTTAACAGCTGCCACTCCAAATTCTCCAAGAAGCCATGGGTCCTCACCATAGGTCTCTTGCGCTCTTCCCCAACCAGGATGTCTCAATAAATTAATACATGGTGTTGCTGCATAATTTGTTTTATTTGCTCTCATCTCTTTAGAAATTACATCGTGCACCTCATATTCTAAATTTGTATTCCATGAGGCGGCTCTTGCCATAGCCACTGGAAAAGTTGTAACGGCATCAATATTTTTATCAAGAACTCTTGCCCCCCTTGGTCCATCAGAAAGTACCCAAGGTGGTATATTTAGTCTCTCATTTCTACCAACATATATATGAGGAAAACGTTGTTTGAATATAAAATTTCCAAAAAACTTAGGTATAGATTTATACATCTTTTCACCATACATCTGATCAATTTTTTCTTCGAGTGTCATTCTACTAAGAAGTTCTTCAGCTAAACTATCCGTATTCACCTGCCAAATATTTTTTGGATATAATTTTTGATCTGCTTTTAATGGATACATCTTGTAGTCAAGACTTAAATAAACAATAATTGATGTAATAATCAGCAAGCCAATTATTGAAAAAAGTAAGTATTTTAAAATTCTTTTTATAATCATAGGTCGTTTATTGACTCATCTAACCAAAGTGTCCTGTTTTTTATCCAATTTTTAAGAAATTCAATCTCGTTATAATAATTCCCTCCTACATAACTATTTGGCCAAATATAATTTTCAAGAATCTCCCACCTATCAAAATTTCTTTTTGCAGCACCAGTTCTATTGTACAAAATATCATACTTCATATTTATAAGTTCCTCCAATGACTCATCTGATAACGGATTTGATCTTAAATAGAACCATCTATTTTTAAGTTTATTTACAAATTTTTCATCTTCTAAGAGTTTATTCCACCAAAATGGAACATTCCAATAATCTCCAAGGCATCTTTCATTGAATTTAAAACACCACACATCATATCTTTCTCCTCCACA
>CEUG01099125.1_pt1 | contig 20288 bp, 17 predicted proteins | sample 531421 | NCBI WGS metagenome assembly CEUG01 (sample SAMEA2622901, study PRJEB7988) | marine metagenome | biome: marine biome (ENVO:00000447); feature: surface water layer (ENVO:00002042); material: "saline water (ENVO:00002010), including plankton (ENVO:xxxxxxxx)" | depth 5 m | reverse complement strand
GGGGCATGAGAGAGAGGGGCAGGGGTCATCCTGACAGCTCCCTTGTAGACAGATCTTGCCGGCATTGCAGCTCACATTGGCGCATGGGTCTTTGATACATTGTCCGGCTGTACAGGATTGTCCTGCAGGGCAGGTGACAGTGGCACAGGATGCTTCACAGCGGCCTTCGCGACAGACTTCGCCTTGGGCACATGTCTGTGAGGCGCATGGATCGGCGATACATACACCCTGTACACAGAGTGTACCGGAGGGACAACCGAAGGCATAACAATCTGCTTGGATACACTTGCCGGCGGTACAACTTTGTCCATCAGGACAGACTTTCAGGCTACAGAGATCGACACATTGTCCACCTACACAGGTTTGTCCTGTGGGGCAGGCTGCCGGACAGGTGTCTTTGGGATGACAGAATCCATTTTTGCAGAGGGCATCGACAGTACATTCACCACTGGTACAGGGGGACAGACAGCTCCCTTCGACACAGGGAGCGTTGTCCGGGCAGGTGACATTGGTGTCGATGTTTCCATCACAATCATTATCGATCCCATCGCACACTTCTTGTTCGGGTTTTTGTGCGTTACAGGTGCTCCATGTGCCTTGCTGACAGCGCTCAACACCCTCACCACATTTGCTTTTGCAGGTACGGACGAGTTGTTCGTCGATTTGACCATCGCAGTCGTTGTCTTTTCCATCACAGACTTCGGGGGTTGGGAGAACGTCGGGGATACATGGTTGCCAGGAATCATTTTTACAGGACTGTTTGCCTCGACCACATGCAGTGGCGCAGGTTTGCGTTTCGCCTTCTTTGCAGGTCTTGTTGCAGCCATCATCGATTGTGCCATCGCAGTTTTCGTCTTTTCCGTTGTCACAGATCTCCGCTTTGGGCAAGACTTGGTTTTGACAGGTCTTGCTCCAAGCGCCTGCTTGACAGGTTTGTACACCATCCCGACACAGGCCTTTTTTGCGGGTGTCTTTGGGGCCTGTGTAGCACGCTCTTGTCTGTCCAGGGAGACACTGACATGTGATGCCATCGTCGATTTTACCGTTACAGTCGTTATCTTTTCCGTCACAGACTTCCGCTGTGGCTTGCAGCGCGATCTTGTTGAGCGCGTTTTTGAGCGATGTTTTGTTGTCCGCCTGGTAATACTTACTGGTCCCACCTGCTTTTGCCATGCTTGTCAGCTCCGTTGGATTCACACCCTGTCCAAAGCCTACCACGTACGTTTTGACTGTGTACGTCTTCCCTTTGACGGGGATCGAACGAAGCGCTTTTACGTTGGCTGTCCCCGAACCGTCTGTGGAGCGGCCATCTGTCACAAAGAGGACAAAGTTACCTCTCGGTTGTTTTGGATCGTTGGGGATGAGGTCCGTGCGGAAATACTCTCGAACAATCTCCATCGTTTTGCGGATCGGTGTGCCGTAGCAGAGCTTTGTAGGGAGCTTGTTGATAATCTTGCCGTTGCTGGTGTTCGTGATTTTCTGCTTGATGACGACACCATCACCTTTCTTGTTTCCACAAAATGTCACAAGACCAAAGCGTAGCGACTTTGAGAAGTTGTTGACGATGTATTTGATCGCGGCATTAGCATCTGCGAGCTTGTTGTTTTTCTTCATGCTGTTGGAGTTGTCGAGGACGATCAACATGTTGGGCTTGTCGCAGCTTTGTGCGTGTGCTGTCGAAATGGATGCACACCATCCCACTAAGCACAGGGCGAGAACCATCAAGGGGTTGAGGAGACGGACATTCTTCATCGTTCAAAAGACCTTTCGTGTTGCTGCGAATGTGGAGACTCTCTGCCGGAAATAGGCAAGTCGATGCTTTTCTTCATCATATCTATCTTCGGGTGGAGCTGTACAGAAGTTTCCTCTTCTGTCTCATATCTGGACACCTGTCTGTCTCCATGTTGGACACGCCTCCTGTGTTAAAGCGTCTTGAAATGGGTATTGTTTTGTTTTTGTAGGGGATTTTGTTGTTTGTGATGTCTGGTGTGCGCCTTGAACTAGAGCGGGGCAAGAACCAACGAAACACAAACACAGATAACAGGAGAAAAGACGATGAAAACACAAATCACAACACAAGCTGCAAACCCCGCTCACACTTCTTTGGGACGTATGGCCCGTCTCTTTGGCGCCGCAACGCTCTCACTCACCTTGCTCTTTGGCGCTGCACCTGCTGTCTACGCTGATTCCGATTCTTCTGATAAGCAGATGAGCAAAGAACAACAGCTCAAACAAAAACTCGAAACACTACGCAAACAATACGAAGAGCTCCAACGAAACAAGCGCCGCAAGACCGAACGGCGTTCAGCTCCACCTCGCAAAACACGTCAACAACCCCCTCAAAGTCGCCAACGTCGCTATCGCGACGACCGCAATGACAATCGTCGCTACCGTGATAACCGCAGAGATAAACGACGTTATCAAGACAACCGCAGAAATGAACGACGCTACCGTGATGACCGCAACGAGAATCGTCGTCGCTATCGTGATGACCGCAACGATAATCGTCGAAATGAACGCCCTCGTTACAAATCACTTCGCGACAAGCGCAACTACGAGCGCCGTGATGTACGACGCCATGACCGAAGACGTGATGATCGACGTCGTGACAACCGTCGCCTGGGATACAGCGGTCGTCGTGACCATCGTGAGATGAGAATGGAGAAAAAGGTGCCCATGTTCCGTCCTAGCACACGACGCTTTGTCCTCGATGTCGGTGTGGGTGGGTCGATGGGATTCATTTCGAGTCCAGCGCTTCTTGTCACAGGTAGCTTGTTGTTTGGAGCGCACCTCGGTAAAGAAGGAAAAGGCCTCGGTTTGGGAGGTTCGATCGACCTCTTCAAGAACACAGGGAGCAGCAAGGTTCTCGTTCAGACATTGTTCCACGGCTGGTGGAGCTTGCACATCAAAGGTGGCTTCTACATCGCACCCTACGTCGCGCTTGGTTTTACTTGGCTTGAGAGGAGCGCTGGTTCCTTTGATGGTCTCTTCGAAACACAGCTCGGTGTCGATTTGAAATTTGTCTTCAACAACCGCTTCTACTTGAAAGTCCGTCCTGTCTCACTTGATATTATCTTTGACAGCAGCAGCCCTCTTGTTCGCTACGCAGGCTCCGCAGCCTTCGGTGTGACATTCTAAGGACACGCTAACAACCCTCAACCTCTTCGACCTCTTCTTCCCACCTCTTCCCCTTCAATGACTTTCCTTTCAACTCTTCCCCTTGACTCCGGCTTTGTACTCCACTCCAGCTTAATCGATACTTCCATCACAATCGTTATCGAGACCGTCTTGTTTTTCGGGGTAGGGGAGGGTCTCTTTGCGACAGACTCCCCAATCACCTCGACTTGTGCAGGTGCGTGTCCCCGTTTTACAGACACCTCGCCCTTGTGTCCCAACTGGACCGGTGTAGCAAGGCTCTGTTGTTCCGGGTTGACAACGACATTGCCAGAGTCTGATCAGGCCAGGGGTGTTACTCGCGAGCTGATCGCCTGCTCCCCAGACGATCTGGTGGGCGTCGCTCTTGAATGTGTGCATGTGTTTTCCGAGATACAGATCCCAAAAGCGTATGGTGCCGTCCTTGGAAGCGGAGCTTAGATAGTGTTTGGAGGGGTGGAAGGAGAGATGGAGGACTTCGTCTGTGTGTCCTGTGAGGACGAATTTTGTGGTGTGATTTGTCAATGTCCAGATGCGGAGTTCTTTATCTTTCCCACCGGAGGCCAGGAGTTCTCCGTCATGAGAGAGGGCGACACTGATGATCTCTCCACTGTGTCCTCGGAGGGTTTGTTCGAGTGTGCCTGTTTGGATATCCCAGATCTTGATCAGAGTGTCCGATGAAGCTGTGATGAGACGTTTGCCATCAGGGTGAAAGAGCGCGGCGTTGATGCGTTTGGTGTGTCCATTTTTGATGGTTTGGATGAGGGTGCCTTTGACGGGGTCCCAGATCTTCACGTCACCGTTTTGTTCGACAGAGACGAGTTGTTTGCCATCCTTGCTGTACGCGAGGCTGGCGAGGAAGGTGTTCTTGAGCAGGATCAGCCGTGGTTTGTTGCTCCCTGCATCGTAGAGGAGGAGGCCTTCTGCGCCGTGGCTTTGGTTTGCGACGGCGAGCCCTGTTGCGTCCTCTGTCAGCGCGACTGCGGGCGTCGGATAGCCTCGGAAGGATGGGCGTAGCTCGATCCGTTTGACGTGTTTGTGGGTGCTGGTCTCCCACAGATCACAGTGGGCGCTGTAGCAGGTGAGCAGCCACTTGCCATTTTTGGTGAGGACCATGCTTTTGACACCTGTATGTGGACTGTGTCCTGGAAAGACTGTGTATTCAGGTTGGTGTGTTTGGTGATTCCAGACACGTACGTTGTGTCCACCTGTTGCGAGGACAAGGCGTCTCTTTGGATCGAAGGCGACTTGGGAGGTATCAGCGCGCAGTGAGGTGATGTATTTTCCTGTCGAAAGCTCCCACAGCTCCAATTGTGTGGTGCCGATCGCGAGGGTTAGATTGTCAGGAGAGAAGAAGAGATAGCGCGCGAAGCTGACCTTTGGTTGGATGGAGCGGACCTTTTTGAGTGTCGTGAGATCCCAGACCTCGACGGGGGTGCGATCGTTGAAGTTTGTAAACGCGAGCCAACGACCATTTGGGCTTAGTGCTATGCTCGTCCCAGTGTTGTTGTACGATTTGATGATCCTCTTGAGGCGTTGTGTGGAAAGCTCCCACTGTTTGATCTGGTGGGTCGCGATAAACATGTCTTTGCCATCTGGTGTAAAGGCCATACCTCCTATGTTCGCTGGGTAGGGGTAGCCCGGAAGAGGTGTTTGGCTTTGACCTGTGAGGATATCCCAAAAGCGCAGGCGGTAGGAGCCAGAGGCGAGCGTCCGACCATCAGGATGAAGCGCGAGGTGGAACGCCGGCTGCACATGTCCCTTGAGATCGCGCGTCAACTGCGCGGTCTGTGCGTCCCAGACTTTGACCATATTGTCACCTGAAGAGGCCGTAATGATCGTCTTTCCATTGGGCGCGAGGATCATACTGTGGATGCGACCTGTGTGCCCTTTGAATTGCCTCAAAAGTTCACCCGTTGCGACCGCGCGTGCTTGTATCTCGTTGTCTTTGCCAAAGTAGATCGTCTTGCCATCTTGACTAAACGAGATCCCTGCGACTGAGCGGGCGTCTCCAATTAAATCATCGAGGACCACAGGCATACATGGCGCGCAGCCTTCGTTGATTTGGCCATCACAGTCGTTGTCCTTGTCGTCACACAATTCTTTTGATGGGAGTATCTGTTGTGTACACGCTGACCACGTCCCATCCGGTTGACAGCGTTGAACGCCTGCCTGACACGCACCCACGTCTTTTGTTCCTGTGGGACCTGTGTAACATACGCGCTCCTGGCCGGAGACACACTCCGTCTCTGGGAGCGATGGTTCTGGGCCGGGAGGTTCTGGACGCAGCTCGGTGGTGGGCGCTGGCTCTGTGGGGGGTTCTTCTGGTGTGGCTTCGTTGGCGTCTTGTGTCGGTTGTTCGGGTGTTGTCGTGGGTTTGGGTTTGGTGCAGTTGCCGTCGATACAGATCATGCCTGTGGGGCACTCCGTGTTGTCGATACAAGGCCACTCATCTGGCATAAACCAGATGTATGATGAGCACCCAAAGACCGAGAATATGAGATAGAAAGACAGCACAATGGGGAACCATTGGCCAGCTCTTTTTTTCTTCTCGTGGTTTGGGGGTGGAGAGAGAGACGTTCTTTGTTTTGATGTATCACGCATGGTGTGTCCCGATCTGTGTCTCGTGTCTTTTGGCCGGTGCAAATCGCGCCTGTTTGTTGTATGTAACAGAAACGTTAGGCCATCGTATCACAGCACGACAAAAGAAAAAAGAACGAACACAAGGCGATACGTATTTGTATGAGGTCAACCCGAACGAAGAGAGGACGTGATGAAAGATTTTTCCTTTGAGCCTGTACTCGCAAAAGCCAAGACGATCCCTTCGAGTTGGTACACTGATGCGGCGATGTTGTCCCTCGAACAAGCGCAGATCTTTCGCCGGACATGGCAGCTTGTCGCACATATCTCACAGCTCCAAGAGGTCGGAGATTTTTTCACATGTGATGTCGCAGGGGAGCCGATCGTGCTGGTGCGTTCACAAGATGGACAGCTCCGAGGTTTCTTCAACGTGTGTAAGCATCGAGCGGGCCCCGTCGCGAGGGACTGTGGAAGGCGCAAGTCGTTGCAGTGCTTTTATCACGGGTGGACTTACAGCCTTGAAGGTGAGCTGCTCCGCGCACCTGAGTTTGAAGGCGTCGCATGTTTTGACCAAAAAGACTTCGCTCTCGATCCCGTAAGGGTCGAGCAGTGGGGACCATTCCTGTTTGCCAATCTCGATCCAGACGCGCCTCCTTTGCGCGAATATCTGGGCGATATCCCTGCGGAGACCGCACATATCCCGTTGATGGAGATGGGACATTACAAGCGCGTCGATTACTATATTGACTGCAACTGGAAGGTCTACGTCGACAATTACCTCGAAGGCTATCACATCCCAACTGCCCACCCCGGCTTGTTTAAAGAGGTCGATTACAAACAGTACTTTGTCGAGACACAGCGCTACTACTCCAAACAACACTCACCGATCCGCAACCCCAACTCACTGTACCGACGGGACTTGCCATCGGATAAAGAGCCCGAGGCGCTATACTATTGGCTCTTTCCGAATGTGATGCTCAATTTTTACCCCGATAACTTGCAGACCAACGTGATTCTCCCTCTTGGGCACGATAAGACCGTCACGATCTTCGAGTGGTACGTGCTCAACCCCGACAAGGAAGGCTGGAAGGAGCGCTTCGCAGACTCTTTTGCGTTCAGTAACCAGGTGCAGGCCGAGGACATCGAGATCTGTGAGTACGTTCAGCGCGGTCTGCGCTCGCGCTCATATGACCAGGGCCGCTTCTCGGTCAAACGCGAGAATGGCGTTCACCATTTCCACGGTCTGTTATGTGAGTTTTTACAAGAGGGAGAGGGCGTCTTGGCAGACAAAAGCAAGCCCTGAGTGGACGAGCTGTGTTGTGCTCTGCTGTACTTTTGAGTACAAATACACCCTCGACAAGAAAGTAAAGAATGTCCCATTGTCCCCCGAGAAAAAGAGGTACATCATGTTTGGTGATTTTGCCGCGCTATTTACTGTTTCTGGCCTGTTTACCCTGTTCATGTTGATCTTATTACAGGCTGTCTTAGGCTTTGACAACCTGCTCTATATCTCCCTTGAGTCCAAACGTGCACCCGCCGAAGAGCAGCAACGTGTCCGGCGACTCGGTATTGGGATCGCGATCGGTCTGCGACTTGTGCTGTTGTTCGTATTGCTCCAGGCGGTCAGCTACTTTCAAGGCAAACTCTTTAGCATTGACTTTGGCAACGCTGCACAGGGGACTTTTAATGGACACAGCTTGATCGTGTTGTTTGGTGGTGGATTTATCCTCTACACAGCGGTCAAGGAGATCCTACACATGGCAGCGTCCCAAGAGTTTGGTGAGCACGAAAACAAGGACAAAAAGTCCGCCGCTGAGGTCATCACCTGGATCGTCGTGATGAACCTGATCTTCTCCTTTGACTCGATCTTGAGCGCGATGGCACTCACAAAGAACTTTTGGGTTATGGCGACCGCGATCGTCGTCAGTGGGATTATGATGATCGTGCTCGCAGATACAGTCTCAAACTTCTTGAAGAAGAATCGTATGTACGAAGTGCTCGGTCTGTTTATCTTGTTTGTTGTTGGCGTGATGCTGATCTCTGAAGGCGGACACCTCGCTCATCTCAAGTTCTTTGGACATCCTGTTGAGCCGATGACAAAGAGCACCTTCTATTTTGTTATTGGTATTCTCATCGTGATCGATATTGTCCAGGGTCGATACCAAAAGAAGCTGTTGGCCGAGAAGAGCGCGACCAACAAAAAAATCAAGAAGTAAACCCCACAAAGGAGCAGATATGGAGACATCCAATCGTTACCAGAGTGTGTTGTGCCCCGGTTTGTTCGCCGGTCAGCTGCACATTGTGACCGGAGGAGGCAGCGGGATCGGTCGTTGCACGGCCCATGAGTTGGCCTCCTTGGGGGCCGAAGTGGTGTTGATCGGTCGTAAAATCGAGAAGCTCAAGCGCGTACAGGAAGAGATCGCCGACGCCGAAGGTGTCGCGCACATTTACTCTCTCGATATTCGCGATGAGGATGGTGTTCGGGAGACTGTCGAGATGATCGTCAAGACACATGGTGTGATCCACGGGCTGGTCAACAACGCAGGTGGGCAATATCCCGCACCGCTCGCGACCATCAACAAAAAAGGGTTCGACGCTGTTGTCGCGACCAATCTCACTGGCGGCTTCTTGATGTCCCGCGAGGTGTTTTTGCAGTCGATGTCCGACCACGGTGGTGCGATCGTCAATATCGTCGCTGATATGTGGAATGGGATGCCTGGGATGGGCCACTCTGGTGCGGCACGTGCGGGGATGGTCAATTTGACGAAGACGGCGGCCTTTGAGTGGGCCTCTTCAGGTGTCCGGGTCAACGCGATCGCGCCGGGCTGGATCGCGTCGAGTGGTTTGGATACCTACGATGAGACCACCAAATCCATGATCCTTGGCCTCAAACAACACGTCCCACTACGTCGTCTCGGCGAAGAAGCCGAAGTCAGCGCTGCGATTTGTTTCTTGCTCAGTCCTGCCGCGGCCTTCATTACAGGCGTGACGCTCTCCGTCGATGGTGGCGCACCTCTCGGTAGCCCCGCTTTTCCCTCTTTTGATCACGATCGCTCCGAAGCCTTCCAAGGGTTCCACCTCGCAACACCCCCGGATGCCCTCAAGTCAAAGTGAATGTCAACGGAAATGGGTCTCGTGGGGAGAGCTCAGATTCGAGTGGGGTAGTTGGTGATGACCAATTCATTTTTGCGACCGCGTTTGGCGAAGTTGGAGTTGATCTTGCGCAGCGCTGAGACTCGTCTGATCGCGAAGCCATCGTAAAGTGTGTCGAAGAAGTCGTCTTCGGGATCTTCGTTGGTCGGGTCGGAGTTGCTGAGCATCAGAGACGCTCCTTGTGCGTCGAGCTGCCGAAAGATCGCCGCGAGCTCTCTCTGATCGTTGTCGTTGAAACCCGGACCGTAATAACCTGTAAAGTGGGAGGTCGCGTTGAGTGGCCTGTAGGGGGGATCGAAGTACACAAAGCAGCCATCATCCATCTTTTCGATCGGAAACTCCCGGAATCCTGCGACTGTGAGCTGTGCGTGTTGTAGCAACTGTGAAACATGTCTGAGATTCAACTCATCGAGGATCTGTGGTTTTTTGTGTTTCCCCCAAGGGACGTTAAAGAATCCCTTCTTGTTGACCCTGAACATCCCACCATATCCGCACTTGTTGAGAAAGATAAATTGCGCAGCGCGCTCGATGCTCTGGGTGGAACATTCCGTGTAGCAGAAGTCTTCGGGAGGTTGGTTGAACGCATCACGTACATCTTGATACAGGGCTGCTTGTTCGTCGGCTGCTGCGCCATGATAACGTTGTGTGTAGTCTTCGAGGATGCCGATCAGAGCCTCCACGTCTTGTTTGACGGCTCTATACGTCAGGATCAAATTGGGGTTGATGTCTGAGAGCAAGATCCGTTCAAAAGGGATGTGGCTGGTGAGTGAGAGAAAGATCGCGCCACCACCGAGGAAAGGTTCTGCGTAGGTGTGGTAGCGGTGTTGGTAGAGGGCGTCCGGGTAAAGGGACTGGAATTGTTCGTGGTGGAGACGTTTTCCACCAACCCACTTGATAAAGGGTTGGGCTGTTCGATCTGGAAAAGCGTTAGAGGCTTGGGGTGTGGTTTCTTCTACCGTGGAAAGGCTGGCGTTCATATTGTGTCTCACTGCTGGTCGGTGTCTTCGTAGGCTTATGTGTACTGTACACATAGGCACCTGATGGGAGCGACATGATAGCAAGAACGATATCTTCACGCAAGGAATCCACCATCCCTCCGATCTCAAAAGCGACAAATCACCTTTGCACCGACGAGATGACGTTGCAAAGCGAAGTCGACAAAATCGACGCGATATTCCAGCATCGCAGTCCAGCCATCCCACGGTTTAGAGAGGAAGGCGACACTGACCTCGTCTTGGTCTGCACCCAGATCGGAGATCTTTCCGGGGTCAGAGACGCGACCATATCGCACTGTAAACCCGATATAGCGAGAAGGCATGTAGTGTGCTGTCACCTGTCCAACGTAGAAAAATTGGCCTGAGCTGATGACAGCGAGTGTACCTTCAGCAGCGATCTTAAGACGATCGGAGAGCAACGACAAGGTCAGCTGAAGATCCAGCAAGGTCAGTCGTTCATCCTGATACGCCGATGAGACAGCAGAGGGCTCTCGTCCATTGGTGACAGAGGTGTGTAGCAAGAGCGCGCCCAACTGGAAGCTCATCGCGAGCCCAAAGGTCGGGTGCAGATCGATATCTTCGATCAGATCCCAGCCATTTGAGATAAACCCAAAGAGTTCAAAACGATCGGTCTTGATGCCCAGCTTCAATCCGGTCAGTGTGTTGGGGGTGACATTGTTCGCAAAGCTCGCCGTGATCTGGTACCGATCGACTGTGTTGACCGCGTCCCAACCTTGTGGCGCAAAGAATTTCCCGACAGTGACGTAACCTTGCAGCTGTTTGGACAGCGCGAAGGTGTGTGAGACAAAGGCCTCCTGCAAGAGTTTGTCCACAAGCATCCATGAAAAGTCCGGTGTCGTCGCATCCTGCAAGAAGTGCACTGAGAAGCGCACTTGTGTGTGTTTGTGGGGTGTTGCGTCGATGGAGAATTCGATCTCGTTGAGACGCCAGCTGAAATTGGTCTGGTCGTTTTGCGGTGTATGTGTGAACAGACTCCCGGCGTCGACAAATCCCTCTAATTTGAGCTGTTTGTTGAGCGTTGCGGCTTGACTCACTGACACAAAGGAGACGGACAACAAAAAGCATGCACATAGGATGAAAAGTGTTCGGAACATATTGATCTTCTTTCTTTTATGCGATTGAGGTGAGGTCATAACATGCAAAAGAGGGCCTGAGCTGTGTTCAGGATCGTTTGATGCGTGTGTCGAAGATGTACGCGAGTGAGAAGACAAACACAAACGCTCTCCTGTCTGGCTGTGGGTGGAAGGCATCAAGCTCCACACCAAGGGTCAAAGTCGTGTTCAAAGGAAAGTTGATGTTGGCTGCGAGCGCAAAGACCCCCCTTTGTGTCAGCCCCTGGCTGAGCTGCCATGTGTGTGACCACTCTGCGAGTAATTGGAAGATGCCAGGGACAACTTCGTATCCAACTCCCACATCGTAACGTCCACCCCATGAGAGGTCCGTTTCGTGAAAGAGCGCAGGTGTCACGCTCATATCGACCATCCATTGAGAATGAGGTCGCCACGTCGCAACAAAACCCGCATCGAGCAACCACGCCTTACTGTAAATTGGAACCTGTACACCACCATAGACTGAGAGCTGCCATGTAGAATGGGTCAACACATTCCACTTTGTGCCGATTCCTATATTTTCGAGAAATGTATTGGCACTTTTTTGTGTGATTTGGTTGAAAAAGGGAATGTTAAAACCCAATTCAAGTGAGCGTGAGAGTCCGATCGTCAATCGATGGGAAAACTCGATCATTTGCGCGACGCGTTTGTATTGGTCTTGAGTATCGAAGATGTGTCCGCTCTTGAAGGTCGGAGAGTATTCGAGATGTTGCTCTTGTAAAACACCTGCTGAGGGGACATTGAGGAGCGCGTTACTGATACCTTCTGTCGCTTGCGCGTAAGAGGGAAACAAGACACACAAAAGGATCATGACAAACCGTTTCAAAGCGAACTCCTGTTGATACGTAGTGGGGGCACATTCTCCAAACGTGTTTTTTGCAAGAAGTGATCCGTGTATTCGTCTCTTCAGAGATGGGATATGGGGAGAGTGGTCTATCATTAAAAATAGGTGGGTTGTTACGTCGGAGAGCTGTTTCAGCCTGCGGGTGATATTTCAGTTGAAACATGTGAAACATGTGAAACAGTGGTCATGTGAGGTCGCAAAAAAGAATGGTGTGAGGGCTTTTCATCTTGTCAGTAAAGGGCATTTCTCACATTTGTTGCCCTGGTCCAAAATTTGCTTAAGGGGGGAGCGGAGCAAGGATGTCACTGTGAGAGGTGGCACTTGCCAAAGACATTCGCTCTATTCTTTTTATGTTTCCTGTGTCCACGGACACGACGCCGGAGAAAACAATGACTCTCGATCAAACGAAAAACGCTGAAGCATCCCAGAGCACTCAAGTTGCAGCACCTACGAAACAAGTCAAGCCTTTTGAGCCTGGCTCGTACGAGATGCAAAATCACTTCTATCCACGTGTTCTCAATGCCCAGATCCACCCACTCGTGCGCTTCTTTATGAACCTGGGCAATGAGCGGATCGCGCAGCGTTACTGTCACCTTCACCCGGAGACTCCCTATGAGGATATCCTCGCGGTGTTGCAAAAAGAGTCGAGATTCTTTCGTTGGGGGGGCGCAGACCTCTTCCAGACAACAACCGACAAAGGGATTCGTCAGACTGTTGTCATTGAGACAAACTCTAGCCCCTCCGGTCAAAAATCCATGCCCTTGTTGGAAGAAGGGCAAGAGCAAGCAGGTTACAGAAAGCTCCTTGAGCGCTCCTTCTTGCCAGCCGTACGCAAGAAGAAATCCCTCAAAGGTGTGCTCGCTGTCCTCCACGACAAAAACCCTATGGAGACAGAGGGATACGCGTCGACACTGGCGGACCTTGCAGGTGAGACTGTGTACCACGTCCCTTTCTACGTCAACGATCCCAATCCACCCGCGCGCTTTGTCGACGGGATCCTGGAGATCTACGTCAAAGGTGATTGGGTCCCCGTCCGCGGCGCGCTCAAGTACGTGACACAGCGCCCCTGGACACGCATCCCGCCTATCACCAAGACCCTGATCTTCAACCCGGTCTTGTGTTGCCTCGCTGGCGGACGTAACAAATTGTTGGCGGCCAAAGCATACGACATGTTTAACGCCAACCACCAAGAGTCCGGTTTTCAGATCCATGCACCTGAGACCATCTGGGATGTGTCCCACAGAGAGATCCCTTTTTGGGTTGAACGTATGGGCGGCTTTGCGGTCGTGAAAAACCCCTACAGTAACGCTGGACAGGGAGTTTGGACCATCACAAACCAGGACGAGTTGGACGCTTTCATGGCGCTGGAGCAACGCTACGATCAATTTATCGTGCAGGCGCTGATCGGTAACCGCAACTGGAGCTCACGTGGTAGCCACGGTTCGCTGTATCACCTCGGCACGATCCCCAACAAGAAAAAGAACTTGTTTGTTGTGGACTTTCGCTTCATGGTCGGCAGCAGCCCCGAAGGTTTCTTCCCTGTCGCGATCTATGCACGCCGCGCACGTAAGCCGTTGGCCAAAGATCTTGACGGCTCTGTACATTCGTGGGAGATGTTGGGGACGAACCTCTCAGTCAAAAAAGAAGATGGCAGTTGGGACACAGAGAGTCATCGCTTGTTGTTGATGGACTCACGGGACTTTAACGCGCTTGGTTTGGGTGTCGATGACCTCGTTGAGGCCTACATCCAGTCTGTTCTTGCGGTCTCCGCGATCGAAGATATGTCTGCCCGTCTGGTCACCCAGAAAGGCAAATTCCGCAGACGTTTGTTCCAATCCTTGAACCCTGATGCCTCTTTGGTCGAGGAAATTTGCGAATGATAGAATGGATTGAAGGTGCCGGAAAAGTCCGATGCACAGAAGCTTTAGAGCTGGATGATCTGCCAAAAGGGACCGTCTCAAGGTTGCTCGTCGAGATCGCACGCGACGCACTTGGTGCGCCGATCTGGGCACCTGTCCTCGTTGCACGAGGCGAAAAACCCGGACCTGTCTTTGGGATGACCTCGGCTCTGCACGGTAACGAGCTCAATGGTGTGCCCGTTATCCATCGCGTGATCAACGATTTGCAGCTGCGCGCGCTTCGTGGAACAGTCGTCGGGGTCGTGATCGCGAACGTCCCGAGCTATCTTCGAGAGCAGCGACGATTTCCTGATGGGACAGACCTCAACCACATCATGCCTGGTCGACATGATGGAAACGTCGCAGAGATTTTCGCCTATCGTCTCGTGCACAGGATCTTGAAGACGTTCAACTACCACGTCGATCTGCACACGGCGAGCTTTGGTCGGATCAACTCATTGTATGTTCGCGCAGACATGAAAGATCCGACCACATCACAGATGGCGTATCTACAACGACCACAGATCATCCTGCACAACCCGGCGTCAGACCATACGTTTCGGGGGACGGCGATGGAGTTAGGGATCCCTTCGGTCACACTGGAGATTGGAAACCCTCATCGCTTTCAGCCTGAGTATGTCAAGCGCTCGATCGTAGGGATGCGTGCAATCCTCGCTGAGTCGGGGATGGTCGCCAAGCGCCCACTGTCGATGAAAGAGCCACCTGTTTTGTGCTCCTCTTCAAAGTGGATATACACTGACGCAGGCGGGTTTTTGGAAGTTCTTCCTGGCGTCACTGAGCGACTCCAAGAAGGGCAGGTGATGGCGCGATTGACAAACGCCTTTGGTGACATCATTCGCGAGTATAAAGCGCCCTTTGATGGGATCGTGATTGGAAAAAATGTCAACCCTGCTGCACAGACAGGCGCGCGGATCTTACACCTCGGTGTGCCTGCAGACGCCAAAGAGCACGGGTTTCAAGAGAGGCGCGAGTGGAAACGTCCAAAAGCTCGCAAGCCCAAGGATACAGAGAGATGAAGTTTTCATTCTTGGTCAACGAATTTAAGACCCTCGTCGCCAGCCAGACCACCGCCATGTTGATGGAAGCTGCGGTCGTCAAAGGGCACGATATCTACGTCTTTGGCGTCGCAGACCTCGGTCTCACCCCCGAAGGCCAAATCGTCGCCGCTGCTCGTCATTGTCCTGCCGGGCAGCTCGAAGGGGTCGCTGAGTGTGTTGCCTTCCTCAAGGAAGCGACACCCCAAACCCTTGACCTGTCTGCCTCGGACGTCGTGTTGTTGCGGACCAACCCCGCACGTGACAAAGAACGCCAATGGGCCCACGACACTGCGATGTCATTCATGAGAATGTTACGGGATCGTGGTACGCCTGTGCTCAACGATCCTGATGGCCTGATCCGGGCGAGCAATAAGCTCTACCTCGGGATGTTTCCCCCCGAAGTTTACCCACGGACCATGGTCAGCTGTCAGCCCAAAGAGATCCACGAATTTGTCACCTCGATGGATGAGACCTGTGTGCTCAAACCATTGCAGGGGACGCGCGGTCGGGATGTGTTCTTTGTGCACCCTGGCAAATACGAAAATCTTAATCAAATTATCGATGTGTTAACGAGGGATGGATTCGCGATGGTGCAATCCTTCCTTCCCGAAGCTGTGCGTGGTGACATCCGTGTCGTTACGATGGATGGGAAGATCCTCGAAGTAGATGGAAAACCTGCGGCGGTCGCACGTGTCCCTAAGACAGGTGACCTTCGCAGCAACATTCACGCAGGAGGGAAAGCCGAACCACCAAAGATTACGGATGCGATCCGCGAAGTCGTCTCTGTGATCGGTCCTCGACTCGTCGAGGATGGGATCTTTTTAGCCGGTCTCGACTTTATTGGGAACAAGGTCGTCGAGATCAACGTCTTTAGTACCGGTGGCTTCCGTGATGCCGAAAAGTTCACGGGGATTCCATTTAGCGAATTGGTCATTGAGGAGCTCGAAGCACGCTTCGGCTAGGCCAATATCAGGAGACAACGCCATGATTGGACGTCATCAAATTGTTGAAGAACTTGCAAGCCTCTACAGAGAAGAAGGTTACCCCACCTTCAAACGCACCGAATTTGATGGGCTTTACCCCGACCTTCGGGTCGGTGAAAAGCTACGACATGCGCTGGTGATCAAGGTCGAGACCTATCGCCAGCTCGATTCTCCCCGCATCCAGGAAGACTGGTGGCGGTTTGACCAAAATTATAAGGAGTGGTTCCTCTGTGTTCATAATGACCACTGGAACGACGCCGAAGACCTCTGTGATATGTGGGGCATCAAGAACGCCACGATCTTCGCCTGGGAAGAAGATGATGATGGTGAGATCTGGTTCCACGACGCGCCTTTCCTTGAAGAAGCGCCGATCGCGGTCCCCTACAAAGCGCCTTCCCTCCAAACTGCACGTCGCTAAGTCTTTCCCCGTTCCTTATCCCTCTTTCCCCTCAACAAACTCACTCAAAGATCGCAATGGGTGGCTTTGTATCCCACTCTCCGTACAGCAGCTCCACACGGTACTTTCCAAAGTGAGGGGGGCGTGTATCCTTAAACGAAAAGGTTCGTGATTGTCCCGAGCGCATTGGGCTCATCGAGAAGTGACGTTTGGCAACTGTGCGACCATTTTTCAGATACACCACGCGGAATTTCAGCTTCTTGAGTCCCCACTTTGCATAGTTTTTCACTCTCCCCTTTAACCTGAATGTCCGTCTCAACAACATCTGTGTCGTGCGGCCGAATAGATCCGTGTACTTCACGAAGGGTTTGATGTCAGCCGCTCGGTTTTTGCGTTGTGGTTGGGGGTGAAGCAAGATCTGGCCCTTCTCGTGATCGAGCGTAAACAAGAAGCGTCGAAGGACATTCAACCCAAGCAGGCCGGAGAGACCACGTTGTCTGTCTGCGCACGCGTTGCACACGACAAACGCTACGTTCCTGAGCGTGTATCCTCCGAGTGTCAGTTGGGAGAGCAGCCCGACAGGTGCGCGGACGCGGCCATTTGCAGTTTGGAGCGTCAGCGATGGGGCGTTGTGAGGGACCCGGATGCGCAGTTGGTTGACGCGGTGACTGGAGAGTGTGAGGAAAGACGCGCCTGTGTCGAGTAAGAGTTTGCTCTTTGCGTGCATCAACTCCACAGGGATGATCAGGGATGAGCCTTGTTTTTCGAAGCTCAATCGTATCGTCTTGGCTGTTCCTGTATTCTTGGGCCGCGCTGGTTTGAGCTGTGGGAGCTTCTTGGGACGCAGGGGCGGGATGAAGCGTGGTGATTTGCGAAAAATGGGGGGGGTATTTCGGGACAAAAACGAGCGCAGTGGTTGGAGAATACGTCGTCCAAGGGGGATCGCCTCTCGTTGTGGTGGTTTGGTCTCCGTCGGGGGCGGACGTCGCTCTATTTGTCTCTCAACGGGGGGTGTGGCTGTGGGTCTTCTTGCTTCGGGGCTGTTGTCTGGCTGTGTATTGGTCTGCTCAGGCGGTGTGGTCCTGCTTGTCTTGGGTTTGAGCTGACGCTTGAGGAAGCGCTTGGAGAGTACGAGTGTTGGGTTTTCACTCTCCATTTCGAGCAGGTAGGCGATGCGTTTGACGAACTGACGGCCTCGGCGGAAGGCGACGTGTTGTTCGCTGACCTGGAGAAAGGTGGCGACCTCTTTGCTAAAGGGCCAATGACCGCTTTGTTTGAGGGCTTGTGAGGTGAGGGCGGGGGCGAGGACGACGAGCGCGAGTAAGCCGAGGGTGTTAAACAACAACATCACATGTGCGAAGGTGTCCTTGAAGCGAGCTCTTTTGTTCCATCGTTGTCGCAACCATGTGAAGGAACTGTTGAGGATCATGGCTGGGATGAAGGCACAGGCCAGACCTACAGCGAGCATGATCGCCGGCGACTGCCAGCTCGTGACGTGTGCGACGAGGCTTCCGACAAAGAGGACTGAGATAGTGGCGAGTGAAAGACTGGCCAGACTCAACAATAGCCATGCGATACACCCCCATCCTGTCATGGGTTTGCGCCGCTGTGGTTCGTAATCAGGGTGTGTTCTCAAGCCTACTTCTCCTTTTACTCGGCCAGATGCACAAAACGTAACCATCCGGAGTATCGGTCGCGGGCATATTGTCATCGGGGCTTCTCTCTTCAAAGAGAAGATAAGACGTCCCATTGTATGACACAATCCACGGTGGGCATTCTATTCCCAAAGCCGACACTCCAAGACCGCGTTTTTCTTCCATTCGTGAAGAACATACTCACACATATTCCTCACCTGGACGGTAGTTTAGGATGTTTGTGGATCCTGGGCAAGTTTCTGGGCACATTCTCCGTAGACCGTCTTCTTGGATAGACCCTTGCCTTGTAGGTGATATTCATCTGCTCCTTGTCTTTCCTGCTGACTTGCCTACACTGTCTCGGATATGAAGCTCCACATGGATCTTCTACGAGTAGATTGGCGTACATCGATGATAGACAAGGTGAGTGATGGCGAAGAAGAGCGCGTTCAAGGGAAAAGATGTCCTCAACCAAGTACGCAAGGGGCAGGATCTGTCGCCTGTGTACTATATCTGTGGTGATGATCCGTATCTTATCAGCGAGATCATCGAGTCACTTAAAGGGCGTATCCTTCCACAGTTTAAGGACTTCAACTTGCATCATGTCACGGCTGGCGAGGTCGAAGGCGACAAAATCGCTTCGTTGGCCATGCAACTGCCTGTGATGGATGCCTGCACGATGGTCTTTGTCCGCGAGGCACAGCTACTCAAAAAGGCCGATTGGGAAGGGCTCGCCAGATACCTCGAAGATCCTTCACCGACGACCTGTCTGGTGTTGTTGGATCCCAATGACTCTCCACAGATCGACAAGCGCACGAAGGCCGGCAAGCTCATCGCCAAGTACACCGTTGGTTGTCGCAAGCCGTACGACAACCAGATGCCTCGCTGGGTCGAAGATCGTGCGCGCATCCATAAACTTCGTCTTGGGCCTGATGTCGCCTACCGTTTACTCGAATTGCTCGGCAATGACCTCGCCTCTCTCAACAACGCGCTCGAACGCATCGCGCTCTATCTCGGTGGCAAGGGTGACGTCAGCATCGATCTGGTCAACGAGCAGGTCGCGGAGAACCGTACGTACAATCTCTTCGAGTTGTCTGGTTTGATAGGGGATCGCAATTTACAGGGGGCGCTTCATCTCTTGCGTGGTTTGATGGAGACAGGTGAGCACCCACTCAAGCTGCTCGTCTTGATGGCGAAGGCCTTTCGCTCCCTCCTGAAGGCACGTGTCGCATACGATCAGGGGGCACGACTTCACGATATGGATGCCTTTGTCAATCCAAGAATCCGCTACAAACGAGATGAGAAGGTGCGCGAATTGTTTCAACAAGTCAAACGCTTCACAACACCTGAGTTGATCAAGGCGATCTCACTCATGCAAGAGGCGGATTTTTCGTTCAAGTCGACCTCAGGATTGACCCCTGAGTTGTTGATGGAACGGTTGGTGATCGAGCTTTGTCAATTGCGGGTGTCCTGATGAGTGAACAACAGATCGAAGCACAAACATTATATAAGCGTCTACTTGCTCGTCTGGATCGAAGAAAAGAGGCCGTCGCGCTGTTACTTCGTCATCCCGAACATTGTAAGGGGGCACCTCCTCCTGAGTTGTTGACCGCCTTGAAGCGTTACGCACATGATCCTGCGGAGACGATTACATCGTTGGCGAAGGCGTGGGAACGAGCACCTTTGTGTGACGATCTGCTTGGGCGCTTTTTGGCGACTCGTGTACCCAAGGCGCGTGAGGAGTGGGCGTCGTTGCTGCCGATTGCGCCATCCCACCATGCTTGGGAGACGATCTACGAGGTGGCCGCGAGGCCATTTGAGATTGTCGAGGTGAAGCGGTATATGTTCGAGGCGCTTGGTGGATTGCTTGATGATGGGTTGTTGTCGTGGGATGAGTTGGGAGAGCTTTTGGAGGAAGCATCGACACATTCGAATCCAAGGATCAGGGCGGTCGTCGCGACACTGCTTGGAAAGTGCTCCCCCACACATCCTCAGCTCGTGTTGTTGTGTCACATGCTCGATGATGCGAATCCTTGGGTTCTCGCGGCTGGACTTGATGCCGTCTCGGTGTTGGGGGCACATCCAACATTGGCACATATGACCTTCTTGCGCTTTGAGAGACTTCGACTGCTCGAAGAGTGGCGTGAGATCCAAAAGAAACGCCATTCACTCCTGACACACCCACATCCTGTCGTGCGCGCCTCTGTTGGGTAGTTCGATCTTGGGCTGATTGCTACCTGCTGACGCGGTCTTTGGGTCGGGCAAGTTGCTACTTTAGGGAGCAGGGCGAGTTGCTACTTTAGGGAGCAGGGCGAGTTGCCACTTTAGGGAGCAGGGCGAGTTGCCACTCACAGGGAGCAGGGCAAGTTGCCACTCACAGGGAGCAGGGCAAGTTGCCACTCGCCCTTACGACTGCCGCGCTCTGCTTGGCATAGTGGGCTCGCTGCCCACACCCGCTCGGGG
>CEUG01019301.1_pt1 | contig 20330 bp, 18 predicted proteins | sample 531421 | NCBI WGS metagenome assembly CEUG01 (sample SAMEA2622901, study PRJEB7988) | marine metagenome | biome: marine biome (ENVO:00000447); feature: surface water layer (ENVO:00002042); material: "saline water (ENVO:00002010), including plankton (ENVO:xxxxxxxx)" | depth 5 m | reverse complement strand
AATTCTGATGATATGGCCCGTTACAAAATACTCTATGGCATCGATCTTGATGATATGTCCCCCTACAATGTGATTATCGAAGCGGATGACTTATCTCCGTCGGAGGTTCTGGCTATTGTAAAGGGTAAACTGAGGGAGAGGGAATGACCGAACTAATTACACTACAGGAGTCCGTTACCACTGATTCCAAAAGTGGGACATACCCGAATTCAAGAGATATTGAGGAGCTTCTTGGTTCCGGTGCTATCCTTGTAAACAAACCAAGGGGGCCCACTAGCCATCAACTAGCCGCGTGGGCAAGGAACCTATTGGGAATAAAGAAGCTAGGGCATGGAGGGACACTCGACCCTTTCGCAACCGGCGTCCTTACCCTTCTATGTGGGAGAGCAACTAGGCTTACTGATATTGTACTCTCGGGAGATAAGAGATATGTTTGCGTAATGAGATTCTCCGAGGAAGTAGATGAGAAGGTTGTGAGAGACGTCTTATCATCTATGATCGGGAGGTCATACAATGTCCCTCCCAAGGAATCTGCAGTCAAGGTGAGGGTTAGGAGTCGTGTCTTCAATGGCATTGACGTTTTAGACATAGATCATTCTTCCAGAGTTATCGTAGTTGAGGTATTCTGCGAGGCAGGGACGTACATACGTACCCTCGCTAGGGATTTGGGGTTGATGGTCGGGTCAAGGTGCGAACTGATTGAGTTACACAGGACTCAGGCAGGGTCATTCGACGCTTCCATGGCCTGTACAATGCAACAATTAACAGATGCACTTCATGTTTACAGGGAGCATGGGGATGAAAGAGGGATTAGGAGACTGGTTTGCCCGATTGAGAGATTGCTATCACATCTTCCGAAGCTGGTGGTCAAAGACGGTGCCGCTGCTGCCGTTTCCCATGGTGCATCATTAGCTAGACCAGGCGTCGTTAAGGCAACGCCCGGTATCAAGGCAGGATCGCTGATTCTGATAGAGAGTCTGAAAGCGGAAGCCGTGGCAGTCGCGGAATTAATTGTTGATACAGATACTCTAATTGGTATAAGCTCAGGGGAAATCGCCAAACCAAAGTCAGTGCTGATGACTCCAGGAACATACCCACAAAGCTGGTCTAAATCAACCTAAACAATCTCATGCTCCTCATAGACCCACTCGTCGGTCTCTAACCTGATTATCAGCTTCATCATTCAACAGCCCCCATTGTCGGGAAGCGCAATCCGATTCGTGGCCTCTATAACAATTACTAGGGAATATGGGATTATCGGCCAAAGGGGTCGTTAAGAATACTACTTGCGACCTCTGTTATACGGCTTCTTCACCTTTCCCGGCCCCACTCGAAGGAATGCCAGACAGATCATCATCAGTCCGATGGAACTCGCCAGAATGATGGAATTTTTATTAGACTCATCTTCTTCTGAAGGTGATTGGGAATTCGTTCCAACAGTGACCTCTAGCTCCTTCACATTATTCCCTTCATCAGTCTCTAGAATAGAACCGGAGTTATCTACTTCAACTCGAACTAATTGAGTACCCGGACCTTGGAAAACTGCATCACACTGTACTTCTTCTAATCCACCTGAAGTAACAAGAGGAATTGTCGAGGTGCCAACCAGTGCATCATCCAAGTAGCATCTTACTTCAACGCCACCAGCATCGCCCATTCCTTCGTTTCTAACATAGCTCATTATGGTACCAACCTCTCCACTCCTCAACACAGAACCCCCTGTATCTGGGTTAGATACGGCTATAGTTTCAACAACTAGATCCGGTTTAGAAGTCACTACAACATCAATCATCTGGGAATATTGACTATTGCCGTCGCTGACCACTATCTCAACAGAATGCACACCCGTCTCCACCGGATTCATCGTCAGAATTCCCTCGGAGTACACGGCCCATGAACGACTGGTTGATATCATCAGATCTTCAGTGTCTGGGTCTATTATTTCGATTTCCAGCTCAGCGGACTCCCCGATTTCCACATACACGGACATAGGCAATCCCTCGAGTCGGGGGGCATCCTCGATTTCTGAAACCTTGACTTTGAATGAATCCCTCCACTCATTCCCCCCCTCGTCAATTATTACAACAGAAATCGTAGACTCCCCAAAAGATTCGGGCATTGGCTGAATAACCAGTGAGCTACCCTCAGAATAAACATACACTATTCCTTCCGCAGAGCTAGTAGCTTCGACCACTAAATTGCTTGGATCGGTAATATCATCAGAGCATGTAACGCTCAGAGGAATCAAGACACTTCCCCCATCCTCCTCAAGGTCAATATCATTCATGGGTATGCATTCAGGATCTCTGTCCCACTCTATTGTGTAACCACCAGAGATACTTGCACTATCTATGTGTACGACTACTGTTTCTTGAGAGCCATCCGATGCCCACTGGAATCTAGATGCTATTCCAAATTCTGCAGAACTAGAGCCAGTAGGCAAGGCATGGCCTATTGGCGTGGAGAACTCGAACTCTCCTAGATTGATTGGTACGCTATTTATGAGAAAACTTCCCAAAGCGAACTTTATCGAACTACCTGCCTGAGAAAGTCCCGTAACATCTCCACTAATCGTTCCAGAAACCACCAGTTGTGGATCATTAACATCAACTCTAGCGAGACTGATGCATCCATCGTAAATTGTCAACCTAATTGAATTTGGGACGTCGCGTTGGCCCAATAAATCACCATTCCCATAAGTCTCCCAATTTTCGATTGATGTCTGTCCCTCTGGCATGGCTTCTATCGTGAAATTACCATCTCCAAAGACATGAATCCTGCCCAATTCCTGACTGTAAGGGGCTGTAACCGCGAATTCCCATGTACCGGGGGATTCCCCATCATTAGTTAGGCCACAGCTCTCCGCTACTAGTCCGTTGATGTCACCATCATATGGTCCAAAGTCCAGAACAGGCATTCCGTGCCCATTGAGTTCATGAGTGGCCTTCACATTTTCAAATGAATACCATGGCTGGAGATACCTCGCTTTAATGCCAACCGCGTCCACCCTCACTTCTGAGTCATCACTACCGCCCCCTTGAGAAACGTAGTCTATCGTGATATAGGCTCCTTCAGCAAGTTGCCAAGTCCATTGTGCTTGATCATCTAATGGAATTACTAATGGATTGTTCATCTTGTACACTCCAGATAAAGTTCTAGTGTAGGTCTTAACGAGTTTTTCACTACCTACGCCACCGAGAATTATTCTCACAGTGTCCGAATAGAGTACGTCTGGTATCTCGAAGTGGATAACAAGTGATATATTGGCTAAAATCAATGAGCTCATCCCATCGAATTCGAAACCTTCCAAGGTGATATTCGGCCCTCTGGACCATGTGTAGTATCCATCAGGATTGCCCGTGCTGTAATTAGAAGAAGTAGGGGTTGAACTTGACCACGATATTATCTCATCAAAATTCTCTGGCCTATCATGGGTGAATGATAACTCTTCATCAGCAACCATGCCCATTGAGTACTGAGCGGGATTCTGACTGAATCCAGATGTTGAGGAAATTGACCACAAAGAGCTGTCTTCGAAAGAACCAGCTTCTAGAACCTCATTGTCGTCGACCGATACAACTGAGTCTCCCCCTACAATCAGTCCGATTTGAGTAGAAATGAACATTATTGAGATGATTGTTATACACCCTCTAAACCCGTCCATGTCCCCACCACAGTGAGCATAGTGCTTCAACCCGTTGGTTACATGAACAAAATGCTCCTAACTGTTGATAAATAGGAATACGCCCGACTGTTAACATACGGCTGTGATAGTGTAGCGGTTAGCACGGTGGGTTGTGGTCCCGCCGGCCCGGGTTCAAGTCCCGGTCACGGCCCCATTTCTCTAGTTACCAAGCTCTTCTTCAGGTATGTCATGACCCATTTTGTCCACCTTAATTGAGAGGTATTCCCTGTTCTCGTCGGCGACCCCCTCAATCAGCGGCATTCTTTCAGAGACATTGGTTCCATTTGAGACAAGTTGTCTGACCTTGTCGGGATTGTTGGTTAACAAGCAGACATTATGAATTCCAACTGCCCCAATAATCTCGGAGGCAATACTGTAGTCTCTAGCATCGACTGGATGTCCTAGTAGCAAATTAGCCTCTACAGTATCTGCACCTTTGTCCTGTAGGTTGTAGGCTTGTATCTTTGCATGTAAACCGATTCCTCTCCCCTCTTGTCTTAGGTAAACTATGCATCCCCACCCGACCTCTTGGATCTGCCTTATTGCTGAATTCAACTGGGGCCCACAATCACATCTGAGACTACCAAAAACATCCCCTGTTAGGCATTCAGAGTGAACCCTGACTAAAACTGGATCTGGCCCCTTCATCTCTCCCAGCGTGAGGGCAACATGATCCATGCCACTAATGGAATCATGAAAAACTCGAATTCTAAACTCCCCATTATTGGTAGGGAGTTTAGCATCCGCGGGAACCTCTTCCCATTCCTCGATTCTGAAATTATTTGAGGACACTACATAACCTCCGAGGTTTTTGTCTTACTAATGAGGAATGTATACTCTCCCGCATCCTCTTTCACAGATAGAAGAGTCACGCCCATTCTTTCACAGAGTAACGGAATATCCCTGAGGGTTTCATGATCATCACACAATACCTCAATCGTATCTCCGTCCGTGCACTCTACCAAAGCAATCCTAGTCTCATTTATTGGAATCGGACAGAAGAATCCGAGCAAATTCAATGTCCTGGTTTTAGAATTCACCTGATCCACGCTATGGCCAAGAAGACAGACCGTTTGAATTCAACGCTCAAGCACCCTCGATCTCGGGTTTCAGAGAGACGCCATGGAATTTCCTACCTTTGATGACATCAATCACATAGGCAACCTTCTCGACGTGGATTTCAACAACAGTACTTTCCGAGTCTTGTTCTACCTCTCCAATGGCAATCTCAGGTATCCGGGCCTCGGAAATAATCCAGTCTACAATTTCTCTTCGGGTTTTCTCGGTTGAGGGCATGCTCATTCTAACTCTCACCATTCCAAAAGGATCTGAAACCTCGTCCCAGTCATCTCTTTTCGGGACAAAATCCCTGTCCGTTCCCTCGGGAAGAGAGGGAGCATCAACGAAAGGAATCGTTAGGCCCCAAGTTGAGCAAATTTTGTCTATGAGCTGTACCTCACCTCCAGTAGCAAAGCTCCAAGATTCTCCTTTCCTGCCCATTCTCCCTGTCCTACCTATCCTATGGACATAGACCTCGGTGTCGTCGGGCAGGTCGTAATTAATCACATGAGTAATTCCGTCTACGTCCAAACCCCTTGCGGCCACATCTGTTGCTACAACTATTTTTTCTGAGCCGTCTCTAAATGACTTCAGAATCTTCTCTCTCTTTCCTTGGGGCATGTCTCCATGTAATCCGACGGATCTGAAACGGAATTTTGCCAATCTTTCCACGATCAAATCTACCATCCTCTTGGTATTAGAGAAAATGAGTATCTGAGATTCTTCCCCTGAACTGCCCAATATCCTTCCAAGAGCCCAGAGCTTGTTTGCTCTTCCAACTCTAATCGCATATTGGTCTATCTCCGGGACTTCGACAACAAGGTCTTCGCTCATTACATGAACAGGGTCCTCTAGGAACTCTTCAGCAGCGTCAAGAACTTCTTGAGGGAAGGTGGCACTGAACAGCAAAGTCTGTTCCCTGTTTTCCATCTTTTCAAAAATCCAAAGAACATCCGGAAAGAACCCCATGTCAAGCATTCTATCTGCTTCATCTAAGCAGAAAAGAGAGATAGTTTCCAGGTTCAAATGCCCTCTTTTTGACATGTCTATGACTCTTCCGGGTGTACCGACTACTATGTCTGCCCCGTTGCGGAGCCTCTTTGCCTGTTTTTCTATATCCGTGCCTCCGTAAACCGTCTGGATAATCAGTCCCTTCTTCCCCTGAAGGATCGATAATTCATCAGATACCTGTACTGCAAGCTCCCTAGTGGGGCATAGTACTATTGCCTGTATACTTCCCTTGGGAGCGCACTTCTCTAAGATTGGTATCCCGAATGCGGCGGTTTTCCCAGACCCAGTTCTAGCCTGACCAACGATATCCCTTCCTCTTCTAGCATGCGGTATAGACTCGATTTGAATCTCAGTTGGCTCATTCCATCCTCTCTCAATTAGGGCATCTAATATGAAGCCCTCCAAGCCCCATTTGTCGAAACCTGAAATGGATTTGTTCATATAAAACCGCCTCAGAATCAGAAGTTCTCCGATTCCTTGATCTCGGCCTGGAGCTCTCCCATCCAGTACTTCTTGCAGTTCTCCTTAGTGAGGAACTGGTCCTTACTAGAGAAATTGTGGTTGTAGTGATTGTCTTGAACTGATGTGAATTGAGAAGGCTTCCTCTTGTGAAACTTCTGAAGGACATGTTGCCTCATATATTGCCTGAATTTGAGTGCCTTGGCACGGTTGTATCCCTTTGGCGTCATCCCCTCCCAAAGACGCTCAAATCTCTCAGCCTTTTCATCAACATGCTCACTCATGTACTTCCCTCGCTTTCCGGCCGACTCAACTCGTCTTTATGATGTTCACCCTTCCTCTCTTCTTTCACAATCCCCTTCTCAATAACACTTTCCTCATCATCCTGGACATTTTCCAAAGGCGCTAAGAAGCTATTCTTTTGATCCTCAGTCCCATCCATCTCTAAATCCATTGACAGGGACATGAGTCTTTTTCGTAGATCCGGACGGGTTTCCTGACGTAACAATTCTTTGGCAGTTTCTCTCAACTCAGTTCCACTGAGTATTATTGAAAGAAGTCCTATACAGGCCTTCCTCAATTCATAATCCCTGTCTCTGGCCCCATCAACCACCATTCTTGATACTCTGGGACTCTCCATATCTAGCTTCTTCAGTGCCCCAATCGCTGATTTTCTGACATGTGCGTCGTCGTCTGACATGGCCACCTCCACCAAGATAGCAGCAATACGTGGCTCGACGCTAGCCAATGAGGCCAGAGTCTTTGATGCCCTCCTCCTTACATCTGCATCCTCATCTTCCAAGCACCATCCAATAAGGTCCCATCCCTCTGCTCCAGCCCTTGAGGTCAAGACCCTGAGTATCGAGGCCCCCCTCCTCCTCAGGTCAACATCATCTTCCCGAATAAGCTCGTCAACGTGCAGACAACCGGTTTCAGACCACCTTTCTGAAGTTGATTTAAGGGCAGAAAATGCATTTTCTCTGTGTTTTATGTCCTCATGTCGCAACTCCCTCCTGAGTAGGTGTTCACATCCGGACGGAAAAATTGGAGCCATTTTCTTCAGTGAAATCATTGCCTCCTTGCGTACTTCATGAGCCTCATCCATCAACCTATCTGAGAGACACATGATTAACCCCTCATGCTTCCTCAAGGAAAATGATGGCATACTTTCCAGGGCAACAGTTCTAATCGATATTGAATCATCATCTAAACACTCCAATAGAATCTCATGAGCGATGTTGACATCACCTTCCAAAACCCTGCTCAACGCTTTGATCCCGTCACCCCTATTGGCAAATCCGCCACCCACGCTTCTGGGGAGGTCTATCGCCCCAACCTCTCCTGAAGCTAATCTCAGTATTTCAGATCGTGGTATAGACTCCCATGGGCCACTACTAGGTAACAATGCCCTAATATCGGAGTCATCTTTCACTCGCGAATTTTTGAGGGCCTTACCCGTTCTTGGGTCTCTAGCAATATATTCCCTTGCCATGGCGCTCAGCCCCCGCACCCCATGTTCATTATTCAACTGAGTGACTCAATGTGTGTATCCAAAGTCATATCTGCAAATCACTCTGTCGGGTTTCATGGCAAACGACGCTGAGGACGTTGAGAGACTCATCCATGCCACATTCCCAGATTCGCCACCCAATCCGCTTTCTGAACAAGAGCTCGTGAGATTTTGGTCCTTGGATATGCATTGGATAAGTCCAGAGTCATCATCCGAAATTATAGAATCGCTCTGTCAAACTGGATGGCTTATTAGATCAAAGGATCTACTTTCCCCCAATCCCAGAATAAGCCCTAATCGTCCCCCGCTTGGATGGTCTCCAATAGTTAGGAGATTGAAGGAACCGCCAAGTTTTATTCCCAAACCCCTGATGACCTCCAAACCTAACTTTAAACCCAAATCAGATGAGCCTCAAATTGAATTATCCACCAGTCATGAATATCCACCAGATTGGGCTGAAAACAACATAAAGACGATGATATCGTGGATTTCGAAAGAATCCGGATTAACTCAGAAGGAGGTTGTAAGAAGGGCGCAAAGAAAGAGGAGAGCATTGGGACCTGTTACTCTTTGGTTTTCCCTGTCGCTGGTAGCCAGAGAACAAGGATTGGAAATGAGCGCGATAATGGAGTTAATCGGGCAACCTAATTAGGTCAATTGGATGTTCTGACCTCCGCTGCAAGAAGGACAGGTAGGACAATCAGTGACAGGATTAGTGAGAAGGCCACAGCAATTGAGCTCACTACTCCGAAGTCACTGATCACTGGTATAGGGGACAGCATCAGCACGAGGAACCCACAAATTGTCGTCCCAGCTGACATTACAAGGGCAGTCCCAGTGGTGGCATACATCTCCCTCATGGAATCCCAGACTCCCATCCCAGAGGCTCTGTTTTTCTCAAATCTCCTCCAAACGTGTATCGAATAGTCTATGCCTAAGCCAATGGTTAATGCAGTGATCATTATGGTCAAAACATTCCAGTTTAGCCCTAACGTCGCCATCGAACCAACCACCCATGCCCCCGCTAGTCCCACAGGTAGTATGACTACCAGGGATTGACCTAGCCTCCTCGTGAGAAGGAATAAGACAAAAATGGATACCAGTAGGCTAATCCCTGTCGACTCTACTTGTGAGACAACAAGTCCTGATAGGATACCATCAATCATGACAACGTCGCCTGCAGCATAAGCTCTGCAATCGACCACTCCCCCATCCTCAATTAGAGAGGCCTGTTGTTTGAAAACCTCTGAAACTCTCGCTGAGTCTTCACTAGTCCTAGCGATTACGTCTACACTCATTTTCAGGTATAATATCCCTGAATTATCATCCGTCAGTGCCACATGGCCAGATATCCTTTCAGACCAAGTCTCACCTCTCAAAGGATCTCCAACAGACTGGTTCGAAAGAAGGGATAAAATCGATGATGCCAAATCTCCCTCCGAAAAACCGTCAGATATGCCCAGCTCACCATCATATATCGCAAGGTGATATGTCTCTCCAAACGACTTGTCGCCATCGACCGCATCCCTCAATATGGGGTACAGACCGTCATACGACGGTCTGTTTGAAGAGGTACTTGTCGGATTGACTACTTCCGGTATTCCTGCAATTCTAGTATCCAGGAAGTCCAGAGCCCTCAGTAAGTCAGATTCTCCCGAAATGTGTTCTTCTCCCTCTAAAGGCTCAATGATGATATCGACAGATTTCCACGCCGCTGCATCGTATGACTCATAGATATCTTGCCGTACTTCCATGACCTCCATCTCATCTTCGGATAGGAAATCAGTTAGCTCGAAACTCGTGTCGAGCTCCATTACGGCTATCGAGACTGAAGCGGTAGTCACTGCCGCAACACCCAACATGACCCAAACTGCATTTTTTCTCTGAAACTCAGTAGTCACCGATGCAAGCCTGTCGAATTGAAGCGCAGCAGACTTCCCATTTCCTATTCCCCTCTCTGCTACGACATGAACCGCCCCCACAGTTATTGTGCTCGCAATAAATGCCGAAACAACTCCCAGTGCTAGGGTGGCCCCGAACGTCCTAAGGGGGGGGAGCGGGGAGAATGAATTAGACATGAACGCGAAAACGGTTGTCACTACAGCCAGCATTAAGGCCACTCTTATTGAGTCAAATGACTGAACCCACGCCTCAGCTGCTGATTTGGATGACGAACGGGCCTTCTCATAACCTCGCTGGAGATGAATGGAATAATCTATGCCAAGACCGAGGACCACAGGGGCAACTGCCACCTCCAGAATTGAGAATTCCATTCCAAGAATTGTGATCGTCCCGTATGTCCAGATTAGTGCCGCAGAAAGACTCAGCAAAGGTGCGGCCACCATTATCGCAGATCGGAATGCCAATGCCAAAACAGCAACCACCACTGCAATAGAAATTACAAACAACCAGATCATTTCATCGAGAGTTTTGTCATTGATGTCGCTACTTATCAGATCATCGGAGATGACTCCATAATCCAGCCCCTCGCTACCGCTGTCTCGGAGAAAGGATCTGATCCCCTGTGCTACCTCCTCTCTTTCGTCTCGATCCAAGTCTCCATTCAATTCGATTACCCAAAGAGTGCTGGATGCCAAAGGAGTAGGGTCTCCGCTACCGTCATCCAACCACTCACAAACTTGTTCGAACTCGAAGTCTGTATGCAACATTGCGGACGCAGCAAAAGTTGCCGTTGCAAGTACCCGTTCTTCTGAGGATGCTTCGATGCAATCTTCCCCCTCTGCCAATATCGAGTCAAGAATCTCTCCCCAGTCTGAAAAATCTGAGATACTACGAGAATCGTTATCCCTCTCATCTATAGAGCGTTGAATTGCATCGGCGGCGTTGATGTGTGAGGTTATGCTATTCTCAGGCAATATAGATTCTAACGACTCCATGTCGCTCAATAAACCTGAGAGTCGGGATAATTCGAGAATGTTTTCACCGGGCCCAGCAGACACATGAATGTACACCCTGTGTCCAGTGGGAGTAATTTTACTGTCAACCCTCTGCATAGCTTTCTCCGACTCACTGTCCGGAGAAAACGACTCCAAGTCAGTAGTGAATGCAGGTAGAGGAACAATCACGCTCATCATCATAGCAGTCAACAGGATGCTGATAATTAGAGAAGGGAGAGCCATGACTTCGAAGACAGATGCCAATCTAGCCTTCGCATCCGGCTGTCCCATGGGTTAGGGCCAAACCGGTCCATCGTTTAACTTAGGCCACTGCGGGCCCCATCAGCGCCAGAAACATAGGAAAGCCCTCAAAAGGGGGCTACGGTTCGGAACGTTGTCCATGACAATAAAAGTACTAATGAACGATGGCCCAGAACTTCGACTTAGGATCACAGGAGAGACACATACTACACTCCAGCTTTTCCGTTCAAGGCTCAATGAGAGTCCTAACGTTGAATATGCTAACTTCTTTCAGAAACATCCAGATCTAGATGAGCCAGAATTGTATGTTCGAGCCGTCAAGGGCAAGAAGGCAGAGAAAGTATTCAGAGATCTCTGCTCTGGAATATCCAAAGAGTTCTCAGGTCTCAAGCTCTGAGGATGGTGAACGTGTGCCCTCCAAAGGCATTGAGGAATCCTTGGGCCTTGTAGGATGGGCCTTCGAGAATGAGGGTGTTGGGGGGCTACTGAAGGTCAGGGTCGAGGATTTCAGGGTAGAAGAGGTCTCTAGAGTCCCAGCTTTGGACCCCAAGGGGAGATTTACTGTGGCAAGGGCTACATTGACTAATTGGGAGACTAACAGATTCTTGAATAGATTATCTAAGGAATGTGGAATCAATAGAAACAGGATATTTGCCTCTGGACTGAAGGATAAGAGGGCGGTCACTACACAGATTTTGGTCATAGACGCCAACATCAAAAAGGTAGAAGCTGTTGATATTCCAGACTCAGAAATAGAGATATTGGGAAGGACGCACCAGAAAGTGGGAATGAGTGATCATGATGGAAACAGGTTTACTATAACTCTGAGAGGGTGTTGCCATGTCGATGGAAGACCCATGGACGGTAAGGAGGCCCTACAAAGGGTCAATGGGATTAGAGAAGGTCTTGCGAACTCATTAGGCGCAGACGTCTTTCCGAATTGGATTGGGCCACAGAGGTTCGGAGCAAACCGTCCAGTTACCCCACTTGTTGGAATGGCAGTTGTGGAGGATGACTACGAATCTGCGGTGGATATTTACTTGGGCATGGAGGGAAATAAATCTAATGAAGAGACATCTAAATTTAGAAAATTATGGAGGGAGACCAAGGATGCCTCTGCCTGTTTGGAAGTGATACCAGGCCATCTCGGATATGAAAGAGAAATGCTACGTCATCTTGAAGGCAAGAACGGTGATTGGTTAGGGTCATTCAAGACCCTACCGAACTCTCTGCAACTATTGATGGTCCACTCTCTCCAATCTCTGGCGTTCAACCACACAATCTCAAATAGAATCTCCAATGGATTGAGCTTGGTCGTACCAGAAATTGGCGACATTGTCGCCCCGACAAAGGGTAACGGTAGGATAGACGTCTCTAAGATGGCGTCGGTTAGTCAGAATAATCTAGAAAGGTGCAGGAGAAATTGTAGGCTCGGAAGGCTTTCTGTCACAGGACCCCTCCCCGGAAGTGAACTTTCTGTCGCTGATGGAAAACCGGGGGAAGCAGAATCCAAGGCTATTGATGACACAGGACTCGGGTCTGTAAATTGGAGAGTGAAAAGGATACCCAGGCTTTCTACAAGTGGGACCAGAAGAGCGCTATCGGTCCCTTTCACTGACTTCACCGTAGAGGAAGCAACAGACATTCCCGAGTCTTCTGAGACATCAATGAAGTGGCAGGGTTCCCCTATGGAGGGAGATAGGTGGCATCCAGAGGGGGCCTCGCTAAGACTCAGCTTCACACTTCCACCTGGTACATACGCAACAGTATTGATGAGGGAGTTTATGAGGTCCCCTTTGGACCATTACTAGATCAGAGTCTCCCCATTTCTAGGGTCTCAATCTGTCCGACTAGTGGATCGGTTTCCCTGACCCTCGCCTCAAACTCATCGACAGTTCCCTCTCCATCCTCCAGGACTGCCTGAACCTCTATGAACATCATTCCGAAGGCAAGGGGCTTGATCTCGAATGTCTGGACCTCTTCTAGCTCGCCAATTTTCATTGCGATCCCATCATAGTCCGGTCGCCCTTCCTCTGGCTGATCCATAGTTACTTTGTACTTCACCACTACATGCCCCATACTAGTGCCTCCTCAAGGTCCTTGGAACCCGCACTCTGTGCAAACGTAAGGTACGCTCTGAAGTCTGCATCGCCTGCTTCTACCGATCGCGTGACCGCATTCCGGGCAAGGGAAAGAGGTACTTCTGGAGTCTACCAGAGGCAATCCCGATGCCGTACATGTGCTCGTCCGTGCTGTCATTCCATTCCCTCGACGAGGCGCCGAGCCACACCCCCCTTTTAGCGTTGACCGATGGCAAGAGGTCACCATTGCAATGAATTGAAATGAAGACCCCCCTACCGTAAAGAGGTGATTAAGTGAGCGAAGAGGAGCTGTCTTTGTCCGGTGAGCAGAACGACCTATCGGAGTTTGTTTCAGATGAGGGGGGAATATGGAGTCTGAGGAATGTGGAGAAGATCAGAGGTTGGAACAATATCGAATATGGGGCTGGCCTGTCGGGCAAGAATACCCCCTCCACTGGCCTGTCCATGAACAGGGCTTACATACCTCCGGGAGGAGTTGCAAAGGCGCATATCCATGTGGATTTCGATGTCATGATCTACCTCCTGAAAGGGAGCGTGAGGCACGAGTACGGGCCAGGCTGCAGAAATTCGGTTGTCCACAGTGAGGGGGACATGTTCTACATTGAGCCGGGCCTTCCGCACGAGGTATTCAATGTCTCGGAAACCGAATGGGTACACGCTATCGTCTCAAGGTCAGATGCTTCAGAGTGGCAGAACATCGTTCCCTATGACAGAAATTCAGATTGATATCACTAGGAGCAAGTTTACAATTAGATGCTTTCTCCTTATCTGCCACTATTCTTCTTTTCTAGAAAGCCTACGTAGGCCAACCATAGGGGTCACGCCATCATCCAGATCTTCAGGCTCGGTGACTATCCCAAGACTGCTAAGATGGTCTGAGACCTGTTGCATTGCCGTTCTTCCTGCGGCCCTCTTCCTAGCACTTGGAAGTTTGTTCCTGCAAATCAGGTATGTTTCTGAGGACGAGTTTCTAGATGCAGTCGGGGCGAATCTTTGCACATTGGAGAATCGATCTTTCGCAGCCTCTACCAGTCCTTCAATTCCCGTACCTTGGAATGTCTTGGTTACGAACGTGCCTCCGGGTATGAGCACGTCAATTGCGACGTCCAGGACAGTGGTTGAGAGCTCAAGGGATATTGCCTGATCGGTGTCATATCTTCCAGTCAGCCTCGGGGATATATCGCTAATCACAACATTGAGATCTTCGTCCCCCAGCAAACTTCGTATCTGGGTAAGTGTAGACTCCTCGGTGGCATCCCCGATGATTAGTCTGGCCCCTTCTACCGGAGAAGTAGCCAATAAATCAACACCGATCACCAATCCATTTTCTCCCGACTCCTCCACTGCAACCTGCGTCCACCCTCCGGGATGGCAACCGATATCCAGCACATTATCGCCCCTTCTGATCACAGAGAACCTGTCTTGTATCTGTTTGAGTTTGTAAGCCGACCTTGCTCGATAACCCTTTGATCGTGCCTCCCTTCTCCATGGGTCACGACGACTCTCCTGGTACCATCGTTTGCTCATGCACCGCCCGCGGCGAGATGAGTTATCAAGTCAGGGCCTCAGTGTGGCAACTACAGGCCAATTTCTCTAATTAGGGCACGAGCTGTATGCCTGATCGCATCTTCTGAATCCATATCGGGTTCGAATCCCGTTGAGAGAAGTCGACCGACTTCCAGAGACGTCTTTGGCACGTCGCCTGCCCATCCCCTATCTCCTCCTGTGTATTCTATCGAGACGCCCTTTAGTCCACTTTCTTCGACAACTATCTCAGCTATTCTCCTTACAGAGCAGGTATCGCCTGTCCCAAGATTGTACAAACTGACTTTCTCCGCACAAAAGTCCACCAAGTGAACCATTGCACGCACACAGTCCTCTGCAGACATGTACGATTTCTCCTGCATGCCGTTCCCTAGGACCTCAAGTCTACTTGGGTCTTTCTTCAATTTGTGGATGAAGTCGAAAATCACACCATGAGTCCCCCTGGGTCCAACAATATTGGCAAACCTGTGTATCCACGCATTGGCTCCGAATGTACCAGCCCATGCCGTTATCAATGCCTCAGAACCGAGTTTAGAAGCACCATAAAGTGAAATTGGCATCACAGGCCCATATGTCTCAGGAGTAGGCATTTCCTCAGCTTCTCCGTAGATTGCAGAGGAAGAGGAAAAAGAAATCTTGTCGACTCCCACCTTTCTCATTGACTCTAGGACATTGTATGTCGCCAAGGTACCTTGCTTGAGGTCCGTGTCAGTAACTTCCGTCCCTAGTCTAATGTCTGGATTAGCCGCCAAATGATGGACCATTTCTATGCCAGACATTGCAGACTGCACCTCGTCTATGTTGAGAAGATCTCCACGGACCACCTCGACATTTCCTGTTCCCTGATGATGGGACAGGAATTCCTCCCTCCCACTTGAAAAATTGTCGAATACTCTTACACTGATTCCTCGAGATACTAGGGCGTCAACTAAGTGGGAGCCGATGAAACCGGCCCCTCCGGTAACTAGGTGCATAGTGCTTGGAGAATGCAAACGGACTTGAGTTCATCGGATGCTGGTTCAGGACCATGCCCCAGTGTCTCTCTTCTGCCTGAGGAAGTAGGAACAGGCAACCATGCCAATTAGGGCTATGTGTATAACAGTGCAGTAAGGGCAAATGTGTGGTGCTCCGTCAACCATTGTCAGCTCCACTAAAACCAGCCATATGACGAATGGAACTCCTGCTAGACTGACATAGAACAGCAAATCTACATACCCGGACGTCCACTTAGCATGTATGTCCATCCTAATTGAAAGGACAAAGAACCATATCAGGGCGAAAGAGACAATTCCAATTAGCCCCCATGGGATTCCAAAGAGATTATTCCACTGGGGGTCTCCGATAACCGATCCACATTGTACTAGGCCCTCCGTAGCACACATCGAGGAAGACCCCATTATCATTGAGTTGTGTATTGCCCATGTCCATCCGGATCCCATAATGCCAACGGCTGAGAATCCCATGCTCGCGTTTAGCACCCCCAATGTGCCCTGCTCTCCTGAATTATCTTTGGCCTTAATCAACAGGTAGCTAGAAGCCACTATTCCTGCTATGAATGCGATCAGTGGGGGAGTGATGACGCTCATCATTGACCACCTACCAGCCTTTGCAAGGCTTCTGAAAGCTCCTCTCCATCTCCTCCTTGCCCCTGATGCTTATTTTTATTCCAAGCTACAGTACCATCAGGCTCAAGGATGAATGAAACAGGAGTCCCTGAGAGGCCCCACGTGTTCATTATCGTCATGGATCGGTCATCGACATATGGCCAGTCATTTGGGGTTCCAGGCCTGTCAATACAGTCGTCCCTGTCGCTATTACATCCAAAATACGAGGTTTTGTCTCTAAATGCTTCAATTTCTCCTCGGGTGCTGTCATGATTAGGAATGCTCAGCTCAGCTGCGACCGTGACGAAGTTTACCCTATCAGACCACTGGGAGTGTAGTTGACTCATTTCATCACCATCGACCCAACAATAAGGACAGTCAGTATCCATGAAATAAATCAACATCCACTTACTGTCCGATGAACCGTTCCAGTCCCAATCATAGTTGTCGGAGAGCCTGTATTCGTCCCAACCAAATCCGTTGTAGGCATCCGCAACAAAATCAGGCGCTTGATTCCCCTCGTCAGGGCCAACTTGAGGTATAGGTGCGAGAATTACAGAAATTGCAACAACTAGGCTGATTATTCCCGCGGTAACGAGCATTGCTACTGTTCTAACATCCTCTTCTTTGCCCTTAGGTGCCGCCTTCGCCCTACGCCTCGCCATCGTGCTCCCGAGGGACTGTCCATCTTAGAGTCTGATGGTGCGTGGTTATGCCCAATCGAGATTGTAGCCTGATTATTTACCCGATGAGTCAGTCTGAGGAGTTATTATTTTCCTCGAATTTAGGCGCTTTGGAATTCCAATAGATGCCAATGCTCATTTGGGGCGTGTTACCGCAACATATTGTGAGCGATGAGGTAGCTGTAGACAGATTCTCTCAATCGGCTGATGAATCAGTAGATGATGAGGAGGAGTTTTGGCAATCCTTCTTCGAGAAAATCCAGCCGATAAGGGAGGGAGTAAACTCTGCTAGAAGGGTGTTTTATGAGGGCCCTGTCGGAAACGCCATCGATACTGTAGGCCAACTGGTGGATGACGCCGCCGATATAGCACATTCTTCCTACCGAAGGTTGAACGAGTTAGCGTACGCCACGATTTTGAGGAGCCCGGGCATCTTTGTCGCATTCTTGTTATTGGTCACCTCCGTTATCGGGCAATTCGCCATGGACTTCCAACAACAAATAAATGGCGATGTTGAGGTATATCTTCCTGACGGGGCAGACTCTTCTGACCTGCTGTCGGAGGTCAGGGAACAATGGTCAACTGATGTGGTCATAATTTACCTCCAAACCGGAAACTCAATCGCTTCAATCTCAGAACGAACAGAAGAGAACATAACATCTGTCAACGTCCTGTCGCAGATGTCTTGGATTGAAGGGGATGATACCTCAGGAGAAGGGACTTTCGATCGAGGATTAGACTGGGACAAGGGCGACAGAGGAATGAATGATGGGGTCGTATGGGTCCTATCTCCCTCCCAGGTTATCAAAGAGGCAAACTCTTCCTCTTGGAGATTCAATTGTGCTATGGAGAAGCATGGACTCCCCGTTAGTGATGGGCAGAACTGCGCCATTGCAGGTCTCAACCCTTACTACGGGTATGAGATTCCAGATGAGCAAGAGAGAGTCGATCAGTTCGTGGAAAATGCTGGGTCTCTGATGGAGTCAATGGTCAGGGACACCAATGGTGATGGAATTTGGGATACTGGAGTCATAATTATGGGAATATCGTTCGATATGGGAGGGACCGACATACCTCCTCGCGACGATCCTAAATTCGGCCAAGTCAAAGACCACAAGGCATTCCTAGCTTTTGCCGAGGCCTACGTCCATGGCCTAGGCCCTGACGGGGAAATCCGCGAGGGATGCGATGATGATGGCAGTGGCGTCTGCGACGAGTTAGAGGAGAACTGCAAGCTTTGCTACACAACCTACGAGTTGACATCAACGATGGATACTGAGAGACTTGATGACATCCCGCCCAGAAGAGCGGTTACAGTAACGGGACTCACCCCTGTCCTTCATGACGTATCTGACGCTATATACCTAGAACTGGTCGAGACAATGCTCCCTGCTAGCTTGGCCTTGGTAGCTCTAGCAATGCTAATTCTCCACAGGAATGCGAAGGTCATAATCATCTGTGGAACGCCAATAGCGATGAGTCTAGCGATAACCTTCGGAACCACAGTGATTCTTGATATCATGCTAACGCCAATGATTATTTCCGCCGGTCCGATATTGGTAGGCTTGGGTGTTGATTACGCACTTCATCTGACGAATCGTATCGAGGAAAATCGGCAACAGCTAGTTGAGGATCATCTGGAAAGGTCTTGGAAGTTGAACAGAGATGGCCTAGAGACTGAATCGATTGACCCATGGGACCCACTAATCAGCCTCACCGCGACCGTAAGAGCGGCCATGACAACTGGACACGCCATCTTCCTATCGGCATTAACCACAATTATCGGTTTCAGCGTTCTCACTTGGGACAGCCTTGTTCCAATTCAGCCCATGAGGACAGTAGGTACCACACTCTTGCTCGGCATCTTCGTAACATTCCTCCTTTCTATGGTGATGGTCCCAGCTCTTATCCAGCTACTGAGATACAGGAAATCAACAGGAAACATGGATATGTCTACGAATCAAACTGTCTACGTTTCGATAGCTATCGGAGCAATTGCGGCCTTCGCTCTGTCATATTCCGGCGCAATGTCGACCATCAACTCCCTGATCATAGCATCTATGCTGTCCTTGACAATCGCCCTCGGAATTCTGGATGTAGTTTGGGAGTCAATAGGCAAGATTCCTGTCAGGTTCACCATCGTGGTAATGCTAGTAGCAATCGTGACTACTGCTGGCGGAGTAATGATTCTTGAGGAAGAACTCGGCAAGGATATTACTGGATCGTCTGACGAGGTCCCACCCGGATTGGAATCATATGAAGCCCTCAGGGAGTATAGCTATGAGTTCGAAGGGGGGCAAACAAATCTGTTCATCATCGATGCCACTGAAAGAGGCTCATTCAATGGCACGGCTCCAATAAGAGACATACCTGTCCTGGACTCGATAGAAGCAATGCAAATCAAGGTCGACAATGTTGAATTTACCGACACAACGAGCATTGTGGACATTCTGAAAGCGATTCATGTACAAGATGATGTCACCGGGCAGCAGACATTCGATAGGTCGTTGTGGGACATCCTTCACTCTTCTTGTTGGGATGACCCATTGCAGATTGAGTGCCTGACAAGCGGCGACCTGGCTTTCACTACACTGTCCTCGAAGGAGGACATGGTCAACGTTGTTTTCGATACTCTGAGTCCGGAAATAAGGTCCATGCTGATGAATGCTGATCAGGGGAGTGGGGAGACCAAGACCCTAGTCTATGCATGGCAACCATACATCAACATCCAAGACGCGACTGGGCTTAGAGACACTATTGACGGATTCCTCTCGGAAGGAGGGTGTGAAGGTGCCACGAAGTGCAGGTCCACCACACTTGCCGATGAGGGAGTCATCAACTCCAAGCTAACTGGAGGGCTCCCCATTTCAATCGACATTAACTCTGGAATCCACAAGGCTCAGAATGAGACTACATTATGGACAATGATAATCCTACTCTTTGCAATGGCCGTATTATTCAGATCCCCGAGACTAGCGATATTTACGATGACCGCAGTGGCGGTTGTGGTGTTATGGCAGCCTCTACTTATGAGAGGGGGCTCAGTTAATGTCAATGTCTTCACCGCGATGATAGGGACCATAGTCTTCGGAATAGGCGTTGACGACTCAATTCACATCATAGACAGGATCAGAGACGAGGGAGAGACTCCTGCGGGCATAGTCAGATCCGTCGTCACAACGGGACGTACGATTTTCGAGACTACTGCTACGACATGTGCCGGTTTAGCCGCAGGCCTATTCGTAGCAATTCCCGGCCTTCAAAATTTCTTCCTTCTAATGATGGCATTAATCGCTCTCGCACTACTTACCAGCGCCATACTACTTCCCACAATAATTGTAGTTTACAACGAGTTAAGGTCAAGAATCACATTGAACGGAGCTTGGCTGGACTACGATGAGGGAGGGACAATATCCGAAACCTCGGTATTGCAAGCTATAGTAGACCCTGCTGACGTAGTCTGATGAGAAATTGATGAGGGTGCAGGGAATAAGCCCCTTTCTGTTCACCTTTC
>CEUG01015563.1_pt1 | contig 20338 bp, 13 predicted proteins | sample 531421 | NCBI WGS metagenome assembly CEUG01 (sample SAMEA2622901, study PRJEB7988) | marine metagenome | biome: marine biome (ENVO:00000447); feature: surface water layer (ENVO:00002042); material: "saline water (ENVO:00002010), including plankton (ENVO:xxxxxxxx)" | depth 5 m | reverse complement strand
CATTCCTTATTCATTCTAATTAATGCAGTCTCAACTCCTGCTTCTTTCAGAGCAACATACATTTCTTCTGTTTGAGGCATAGGTGTTCTTATATCTAGAACACCAGTCATAAACAGAGTGGGAGTTTTTATATATCCAGTCCTCATTATCGGAGAGCGATCTAGCCAATTTGACGGATCTTCCCAGAACGGCTTATCAAACCACTCAAATGTCCATGCGGGAATATCAGTTGTGCCAACCATCGAGATCCAATTTGTAACAGGACATAGAGATGCAGCTGCTGCGAATCTGTCATCGTGACCTACCACCCAAGCTGTCAAGACACCACCACCACTGCAGCCTTGAACATACATCCTTGATTCATCGATAAAACCTTCCTCAGTTAAATGATCAACACCTGCAAGTAAATCTGATAAATCTCCAGCACCCGGATAATCATTATCAATGATATTCGCAAATTCACTTCCATATCCAGTGCTGCCTCTAGGATTTGTAAATAAAACTACATATCCATCACTTGCAAATTGATGCCAAGAATAATTAAATGCAGGTCTATACATGGCGTGCGGACCTCCATGGATGACTAAAATAAGTGGATATTTTTTAGATTTATCAAAATTTGGGGGCGTTATATACCAACCTTGTATATCCATATTATCTGGAGATTTATAATTTATCTCATTCGTGACTCCAAGTTCATATTGGCTAAGAATTAATTGATTATGTTGAGTAAGTGTATTTAATTTTGATTCATAAATTAAACCAATCTCACTGGGTCTATTTGAATTCACATACACACCATATAGAGAGTCTTTATAGTTTGATGATAAGTAAAATTGATCTTTAAAACCTGGAATAACTTCAGACATTTTTGAATTCAAAAGATTAAGATGCATAACTCTTGCAGACCCACGATGATCATGATCAAAAACTATTTCATTTGCACTTATCCAGAATAAATTTTTAGGAGAGGCACTGAGATTTTTAGTTAATAACTTATTCTTTTTTCGAACAATATCTCTTAAATAAATATTAGTTGCTACAGAGGAGTAATTTTTGTTTGGATGTCCTGCAAAAACAATTTTAGTTCCATCTGGTGAGGCTTTAGGAGTAGAAAACACTCCTTTAGGATCTGTAATTTTTTCTAATTTTTTATTTTTTACATCTAATATGAAAACTGATAATTGTTTCCATGGAGTTCTCAAGTCATCTAATGAATCATTTCCAGTAAATACAATTTGGGAATCATTGAGCCACTGCAAATGATCAACATAATCTAGTCCCCAGTCTGAAATTTTTATAGCAGAACCTCCACTGGAGTCTACAAGGTATATATGATTCTCTCCGCTTTCTAGTTCACCAACGCCATCAGATCTCCAATGCATTGAGGTAACTACTGTCGGTTCCTCAGTCCAGTTGTATTCAATACCTTCTTCCTTACCAGGTATTTCAATGACCCATTCTTCTTCGTATTTATTAAATGAAGAAAATGAAAAAAACTCACCATCTTTTGACCAAGCATAATCTTCAACATCATCATTGAAGTTAGTAATTTTAGATTCAGATTGATTTTGTAAATGCTTGACATATATCTGTCGTAATTCATTTTCATCTTCTCTAATAAAGGCTATTTTTAAACTATCCGGTGACCACTTTGGATTAGATCCATCTAACAAAAATCTTTTGTTGGATCCATTGCTATCCATGATCCATAGTTCGGAAACGTAATCGTCATTTTTTTTATCAATATATCTTTTTGTAAAGATGACATTTTTTCCATCAGGGCTAACCAATGGACTTCTAACAGATTGCATATCCCAATAGCTTTCAATAACTAAGTTCTTTGCTGATAGATGAAAGGATCCCATAAAAAACAGAATCATAAAGATATAACGAATACTCATTTTTTACTCCTTAAAAGATACAGGCTATAGAAAATATTTGTAAATGAAAAGTGTTAGTTTAGAATTCACCTTATGATTGTCTTAAGGCATAAATTACTTTTATTAATATTATTTTCAGTGAATACTTTTTCGAATCAGTTTGACGATCCCAGTACATGGCGACCAGTTACCGATCAAGTAATGGGTGGCGTTTCAAACTTAGAAATTTCACATAAAGATGGTGTCTTTACGATGACAGGAGAAGTCTCCACTGAAAACAATGGTGGTTTTGTAAGGCTCTCTAATAGGATAGATATTAATAACAATGATTTTAAGGGTATTAAATTTAAAGCAAGAGGAAACAACGAATCTTATGAGGTTCACGTTACTCTAAAAGGTCTGAAAATGCCTCCTTGGTCATACTTCAGTAAGTCATTTGACGTTACAGGCGAATGGAGAGAGTACAAAATTAATTTTAACGATTTGAAAGCAAGTGCTGGATTTTCTGCCGCTTCGATGAAGGCAAGAAACATTAGGGATATTAGTATTGCAGGTTATGGAAGAGATTTTACTGTAGATTTAAAAATCAAAGACATAAGCCTTTTCGTTGATTAATCTTGGTCAGATTGTTCACTCATCTCTTTTAAATATTTTTTATAATCTTCCCAATCATGAGGAGTTCCAGCTCTTGGTTTTGCCATTTCACTGGCACGCTTAAAAGCTTTTGAGGATAGTTTACTCGGGTCATTTTTAAAAAACTTATAAAATGTTTCCTTTATTAAATTTTTCATTTATCGATTAAGAATTTTTATAAGCTTTTTCATAAACCGTTTAAGAGTCTTGACTGCATCTTTTTCAGTCTTTACCTCAATAACTTCAGATTGAGAGTAGCCATCCCAAAAATAAACTTGGAAGTTATTCTCATTTTTTTTTAATTCTAAAGTTGCAGAATCTAAATTATTTTTATCAATAAGTTGAATATTTATTTTATGCAAATCTAGTTCATAACATATATGTTCAGAATCATTGAAATATGATTTTATAAGATTTTCAACTCTCTTATTAAAGCTGTATTGCTCTACAGTCATTTAATTATTTTTCAGAAAAAAGAGATGCAAAATGTAGAAATTAATCTGAAGAAATAGAATCTCGCAAACGTCTAATTTTCTCCAAACTTACCTGATCTTTGAAACTCATAATGATCGCAGCAATTGATAATACTAGTATTGCGCCGGCTTCGCCTAGCACTACTAATGCATCCATCTCTTTACTCTGCATTACTATAAGCCTGCATAATGCAGTAATTGCAATAATAATTGGAAGCGTCACTGGAATTCTGTTAGTGCTATAAAAAGCTCCAACCATCCCTATGATTTCTGCATAGATAAATAGCATAAATAGATCAGGTAAAGTGATACTTCTAGCAAGAAACATCTCGAAAATATACAACGCAGAAGCCAAACATGTAGCTATACCGATAATAGCCAATAGTAATTTTTCACTTGCAATAGTAGTCCAATGAAGACTTTTTGTTAATTTAGATTCTTTATTCATAGATTTATCATATCAAATGAACAGTGAATCAAAAATTTTATTTGTAAGTTAGTATTTAGCCATTTGAGGATATGGCCTTAAAAGACCATTTTTTACCGTAGCATCAACATTAGAGTTTTTGATAGGAATAAAATCGGGTGCGATATCCTTTTCTACCCAATTCTCGATTACAGTAAGCATACTCATTTGATCTGGTATCCTTGATTCTATTTCCCAACAGTGACCCATGCCGGGAATTAAAAATAATCTAAAATAGGATTCTATTTCGTCACCATATAGTTTTTTTACGGATTCGTAATAATCTACTGTTTGTTGGGGAAGCACTAATGGATCTGCCAGCCCAGCCCACATTAATAACTTTCCATTTGATAAGAAGAAATTTTTAAGATTTGGATTTGTTGCATCTAATAACTCTCTTTGAAGATCTAGCTTATCTACATCATTATCAAAATCAAAATCTATAGCTTTAAAACTATCTGAGAAATTAAACCCAAAATTTGGTAAAAATCCATCTGCTAATAATGTGCCTGGCCTCGGCTTTTCGATAGTCCCAAGATACCAATGACCTAGATACCTCTCACTTCCCGGATTAATCCCATAAAATAATTTTTCCCCAAGACTATTACTTGGGCCTGCATATAATTTCAATAATGTATTTTTCTCTTTATCAGTAAGACATTTATCATTAATTGAGTTGCTGCATACTTCAACATCCTCAAAAGTTAAATTACAATCCTTGACGTTTTGGATTACTTGATCTTTAAAACCATCTAAATCATCACATTTTTTAAGAACATACTCCTCTAACCATTCAAGTTTCACATTAAATTTGCTTGTTAATATTTCGTTTTTCTGCTGGTCAAGATTTGCCTGAAGAAGCCAAGGTCCAAAAATTCCTGCATTCTCTGTGAGATTGAGTATGGGACAACCAGATATAATCCCATCGAAAAGTTCTGGATAGATTTGTGCTGCTTTTGCAGCCAGTCTTCCGCCATTAGAACAACCCGAAAAGTATGAAAAAATTGGCTTTAGATCATAGTATTCTCTTATTAATTGATGGCCTGCATCATAAGTAAACTTTATTACAGAAAAGGCATAAACTTCTCTCGCTAAAGGATTATTTTTAGCCCAATTGGCATCGCCTAGATGTTTTCCCTCATGACCACCATTTGTTGTAATGACTGCGTATCCTTTTCGAAGTGCGTGATTTATTGCATTTGATTGAGAGCTTCTGTCAGGCTCAATTAATCCACAAAACCCTCCGCAACCAGCTTGAAAAAATTTTTTATTCCAATTTTTATATGGGAGTCTAGCCTCAAAACCAATATTTGGATTAATAATACCTCTAACTTTGCAAAATGATGGTAAACCATTCTGCTCGGTTATTTGCTCAGCTTTATTTACCGTAATATTTTCAAAATTTCTTTTTAGTAAATTATTGCAATCTTTTCCGTAAAGGGTTGTTGCAATTAAATATAGTAGAATTACTACCAGGACTCTCATAAAAATGATTAGGTTGATACCAGCCCTGTATTAATTACAGGACTGATATTAGAAATTAAAACTTATAGTCTAACTTTACAGTAACATTTCTGGGTCTGTCATAAATTGCGTCATATGCAATTCCATCAAGAGCTCCTCCTGAAGCAAGTCTTACAAAAGTTCTTGCTAATGGTATTGTTCCACCAACAACTTTTATGCGCTCATCGGTTAAGTTATCTCCAATTAAGGATAATCTCCATTTACCATCAGAGCTTTCCAAACCTAAAATTAGTCCAACTTTTGAATAACCGCCTTCCTCAATGTTTTTATCAAGATTTGTAGTTATGTAATATTCAGATGAATAATCAACATTTAAGTTAGCATCAAATACCATGTTATTTGAAAGAACTGTTGTAAAGTCAAGACCTAAATTGCCAGTTTCTTCAGGTGCAAAGATTACGCTCGCACCAGATCTATCACAATAGATACCATTTGTAGGAGTTTCTCCATATGCACATTGACTATTTTTCCAGTCTGTGAATTTGTAGTCTAGACTAGCAAAGGATGCATAGAATTCTAAGCCATCAGCTAGCAAGTATCTTCCCTGCATTTCAAAACCATCAAGCTCTGCTGCCGAAGCATTACCAACTTTAAAACCTAAAACACCATCAAAGACGCTCGTCTGAAGGTCATCATATTCTGTTGAAAAGTATGTGAAATCAAACTGAGCTCTGTCTGACTTCATTTTATATCCTAATTCAATATTCTCCGCTTTCTCTTCTTCAAACTCCCATCCACCTGCACTTGAGACGAGTGGAGTTCCGGGTATTGAGTTACCCCTAATGTCAAAACCACCAGCTTTAGAGCCTTCTGTGTATGACACATACATTTGAGAGTTGTCGGTTAAGTCGTAACTTAATCGAACTACTGGATCGAATGAGCTTTCGCTTCTGCTACTAGCAATGTTATGTGGACCAACATTTAATACTCCAGCCCAAAGAACATTTAATAGAGGAGATCCTGCAAGGGCTGTTCCCGTTCCATCTAGCGTCAGGGCCCTACTACCATCTTTATCCTCATTTGAGTATCTTGCGCCTAATGTCAGCATCCAATTATCTTGTAATTTAATATCGGCTTGTCCAAAAACTGAATACATATCAGAGGATTGAGCATAAAGCCTATCCCAATTCGTTCCTACCAATAGTGAAACTGGGGGACCAGCAAGAGCTAAAAATGATCCGAGTGGAACGTAGTCAGTTACATCAACATCTGCAGTTTGGTAGTATGCTCCCACAATGTAATCTATATTTTCTCCACCAGGAGAAGCATAACGAATTTCTAAAGAATCTTGCTCATACTTTTCAGTCTGATTGGTTCCATCAAGAATCTCTAAGCCTACATAATCTACATCTAAGACTTCATAGGAATCATACTCAACATGACCAAGAATAGTTGTAAGTGTGCCGCCATTATCCATTGAATAGTTTGACGTTAATACAAAGTTGTCCATTGTATTTTGACTAAAGGTTTCTCCGCTTGATCTAACCCAGTTTTCAGTTGTTTCAACAGCAATAGGGCCGGCAAATACGAGACTATAACCATCTTGAGGTGCCAATGCCTCCATTGCATAACCCACGGAGTCAAAGTCTGCACTTTCAACTTTCAGATTCCAGTCAACATTTCCAGAGGTCCAAGCTAATTGTCCTCTAAGATATGTTTCATCTCTTTGAGGCTCAACTCTTTTCATTCTCTCATTCGTAATCCAACCATCCATTTCTCTTGTAGAGACCGTTAATCTTCCAAGAAGATTATCTGATAGAGGCCCTGATAATACTAAAAGTGATTGTGATTCATCATGCTCTGATTCATGAGAAGTAGAAAATTTACCTTCAAATTCTTCAGTAGGTTTTGCAGAAGTTACACTTACCACACCACCGATTGCATTTTTACCAAAAAGAGTAGGCTGAGGCCCTCTTAAAACCTCAATTCTTTCAAGATCAACAAGAGGAGTTCTGGCTAATTGACTCCTTGGATATGTTATACCATCAAAATTTAGTGGCACGGATTGTTCAAAACCTTTGTTAGCACCCGATCTAACACCTCTTATAGAAATTGTTGTATCGATTTGGGTTTCTGCAACATAGAAGTTTGGAACTGATGCCGATAGAGACTGAAGATTATCAACACTTCTGTCCTCAATGACTTCTCCGTCAACAGCTGAAACGGAAATTGGAACATCTTGAAGACTCTGCTCTCTGATTTGAGCTGTTACAACAACTTCCTCAAGTGTTTGAGAATACGAGTCAATAGCTACAAATACAAGTGAAGCAAAAATTACTGGATGAATTAGATTTTTAATAGACATATTTATCCCCCTATAAATATATTTTTATAAATCTATGATAACTCATTAAGAGGTAAATTAACTATTTTTAGTTTATTGAAGAAAAAATTGATTAAATGCTTTCTCGAACTGCTTTGATCATTACCTCCACTTTTTCAGGTTTGATATCTGGAGTTATCCCATGACCGAGATTAAATATAAATCCAGGGAAATCCTTCATTTTAGAGCATATTTTTCTCACTTCCGCTTGAATGATTTCATCTGATTCTTTCAATACATTCGGATTTAAATTACCTTGAATCGCCATATTATTTTTTAAGGTTTTGGAGATAGTCCATATATTATTATTCCAATGCAAACTAATACAGGACAGGTCATTAAATACGAGTTTTTCTATTTCCATTTCTGGGTTCTTTTCAAATAAAATTATTGGAATATCTTTTGTGATTGGATCTTGCTTGAGCATTTTTGTAATTTTTTTTGTATATCGCAAAGAGAATAAATCTAGATTCTGCCCGCTTAACAAATCAGCCCATGAATCAAAAATCTGTATAGCATTAATACCACTTATGACTTGTTGTCTAAGATATCGGTAGCAAGCATCACTAAGAATTTCAAGAAAATCATGAAGTGCGTTCGGATTTTCAGCCATAAAAGTTTTTGTCTTTTTAAAATTGGCAGATCCACCCCCCTCTATGGAATATGCAGCTAGTGTCCAAGGACTTCCACAAAATCCAATTAGTGGCAGGCCTTTTGGCAATAATTTTTTAGTTTGTTCCACAGCCATGAATACATATGAGAGTGAATTTTCATCAAATAAATCGAGATTATTTATATCATTGGGATTTGATATTGGATTGCTAAATTTAGGTCCTTCCCCTTCATGGAATTCAAGCCCAAGGTTCAAGGCATCTGGTATGGTTAAAATATCTGAAAATAAAATTGAAGCATCAAGATTAAAGCGAGCAATAGGTTGCAATGCAAGCTCAGCACATGTCATAGGTTCTTTGCACATATCAAGAAAATTTGAATAATTCTTTCTAATTTTTCGATATTCTGGCAGGTATCGACCTGCTTGACGCATAAACCAAACTGGTGGAATAGTATTTGATTTCAGATCTAAAGCATTTAAAAATTTTGAATCGTCCATTTAAGAAACAAATTGTATGATACTTTTGGCTGCTTCTCTTCCTTCCCAAATTGCTGTTACGACCAAATCAGAGCCTCTTACCATATCTCCACCAGCAAAAATTTTTGGATTTGCTGATTGAAATTTTAGGTTTTGTTCTTCTGGTGCTTCTACTAATCCAGCTTCATTAGTCTGAATCGTGAAATCTTTAAACCAGTCAGCTGGACTTGCCCTAAATCCAAAAGCTATTACAACCTCGTCTGCAGGGAAAATTTTCTCGCTACCCTGAATTGGGACAGGTACTTGTCTGCCATTCTGATCGGGCTCTCCAAGTTTTGTTTGAATTGTTTTTACACCCTCAACACAGTCTTTTCCAATAATCTCAATTGGTTGAATGTTAAATTCAAATTTGACTCCCTCTTCTTTTGCATTAACAACTTCTCTTCTTGAACCGGGCATATTTTTTTCATCTCTTCTATAAAGACAAGTTACTGATCTTGCTCCCTGTCTAATAGCTGTTCTGTTACAATCCATGGCAGTATCACCGCCACCTAAAATAACGACATCTTTATTTTTGAAATTAATATAGCTTGACTTCTTTTGTTTAAATTTAAGAAGATGATTTGTATTACCAATTAAATAGTCAATTGCTTTATGCACTTGAGGCAAGTCTTCACCTTGAAAGCCTCCTTCAAGTGAAGTATAGGTTCCCATGCCTAGAAAAATAGCATCATATTTATCGAATAACTTTTTAAAAGCAATGTCTTTACCAATTTCTTTATTCAAGTGAAACTGAATACCCATTTCTTCAAGAATTTTTCTTCTTCTACGTACAATACTTTTTTCCAGTTTAAATTCTGGGATTCCAAAAGTTAGGAGGCCACCAATTTCCGGATGTTTATCAAAAACATCGCAATGAATTCCGGCTCTTATTAGAATATCTGCACAACCAATTCCAGCAGGCCCAGCTCCAATAATTGCTACTTTCTTGTCAGTCCAAATTCTATTGCTCAGATCAGGCTTCCACCCCATATCAATGGCTTTATCAGTAATAAATTTTTCAATATTACCTATACTGACCGCACCAAAACCATCGTTAAGGGTGCAAGCTCCTTCACACAAGCGGTCTTGAGGACAAACTCTGCCACACATTTCTGGCAGTGAATTAGTTTGATGGCAAAGATCCGCAGCCTCTAAAATATTTCCTTCATTAACTAACTTCAACCAATCAGGTATGTAATTATGCACAGGACATTTCCACTCACAATACGGATTACCACAGTCTAAACATCGGTGAGATTGATTTGACGCTTCTAGCTGATTGTAATCACCGTAAATTTCAACAAAATTTATTTTTCTTTCTTCAATATTTTTTTTGTTTGGATCAAACCTACCGACTTCCAAAAATTGAAAATCATTTTCAATAGGAACATGTTCAACATATTCAGAACGCGATTTAAAGTTATCAGCAGAGGAGCCGGCTGAGAGGGGTATAGTATTTTGACTTAGAAGTTCTTTTTGCCAATCAAATAACATGACTTTTGCTTCATCTAAATCAGTTATTGGAGCAAAAGACTTGGTAACATATTTTCTATTTAACCTAATTTTTCCATAAAAAAATGGAGAGCGTGGTTGCGTAAATAGCATAAGACCTTTTTCAATCTTATATTGTTTATTCTTCATGCTCATAAATAAAAAAATTTGTGCGTGGTATGTATGACATAGTATGACATTTTTATGTTAAGATGTATATCTCATGCCACAACAACATAAAACAGCATCGTTATATTCAGAGTCTCAAGCCAAAGATAATTGCGGTTTTGGCCTTATTGTCAACCGAAATGGTGCACTCAAAAGAGAGGTTGTGACTCGATCTATAGCTGGTTTGACTAGCATGACTCATAGGGGTGCAATAGGTTCTGATGGTAAAACAGGAGATGGATGCGGTCTTTTGTTTGATTTAAATCGAAAATTTTTTCAAAAAACAATCAAAAAAGAATTAAATATTGATTTGCCTGAATTATTTGGAATAGCCCAAATATTCTCATCTCACGTTTTAAAAAAAGATATAGATACAATTACTTCAATACTTCAATCTGAGAATTTATCATTTGTTTGCAAAAGAAAAGTGCCTATCAATGAGTCAGTTTTAGGTGAAATAGCCTTGGAATCAATTCCAAAAATTAATCAAATTTTTATAGTTCCAATATCTAACAATTTCAGTAAAGAAAGATTTGAGTCATGTCTTTTGCAAGCCAGAAAAAAGATTGAAGAAATCTATAATAATGAAGAGAAGCTTTATATATGTAGTATGTCTAGTCAAACGATTGTATATAAAGGACTGATGTTGCCAAACGCAATAAGTAAATTTTATTCTGACATAGACAAAAAATCATTTACTGCAAAAATCTGTCTTTTTCATCAGAGGTTTTCTACAAATACTCAGCCCAGATGGCATTTAGCCCAACCATTTAGATTATTAGCTCACAATGGAGAGATTAATGCTATTAGAGGGAATAGAAATTGGGTAAAAGCTCGTGCATCAAAATTTTCAACTCCTCTAATTCCTGACATCGGTGAATTTAAGTCATTAGTAAATGAAACAGGTTCAGATTCATCTGCCCTAGACAACATGATAGAGATATTAGTAAGAGGTGGGATAAATTTCTTTAGATCAATAAGAATGGTTTTACCGCCAGCGTGGCAAAACATTCATACTATGGATCCAGAAGTAAGGGCTTTTCATGAGTATAACTCTATGCATATGGAGGCCTGGGATGGTCCAGCAGGCATTGTAATGTCTGACGGAAAGTGGGCCATATGTGTATTAGATAGAAATGGTCTTAGACCCTCAAGATATCAGGTTTTAAAGAATGGGATGATCAGTGTTGCCTCAGAAACAGGTATTTATCCAGTAGAAGATGATGAAATTTTACAAAAAGGACGCTTAACTCCTGGTGGAATTTTCGCAGTTAATACTGATTCAGGGGAAATTTTTGATCAGAACATCATAGATAATAAGCTCAAAAAAAATAAACCTTATAGAGATTGGTTAAGAAAATCTGCTATATATCTTGAATCCACGCTAGATGCTTTTGAGGGCCCTGGCATAAAGAAAATTCCTCATGCAGATCTTGTAAAGTCTTCAAAACTCTTTTCTCTGTTTAATGAAGAAAGAGTATCGGTCATCAAACCCCTTGCTTTGGATGGTATTGAGGGCACTGGTTCTATGGGAGATGATACTGCTTTGGCAATGCTAAGCTCTATGCCAAGATCAATATACGATTACTTTAGGCAGCAATTTGCTCAGGTAACTAATCCACCAATTGATTCTTTAAGAGAGACTAGTGTCATGTCTTTAGAAACTTGTTTTGGTCCTGAATTAAATATTTTTGAAGAAACTAAAGATCATGCAAAAAGAATTGTCAGCACCTCGCCAGTTTTATCTCATAAGAAACTTTCATCATTGCTAAAAAATACATATTTTCAATCAAAGACTTTTGATCTGCATTATTCAGCTAAATCCAATTTAAAAAATGCGCTTTATGAGTTGACTGAAGAAGTTGTTTCTTCAGTAAAAAAAGGTGATGTGATTATTCATTTAAATGAGAAGTTACCTGAGGGTAATAAACTCTCAATCAATGCTCTGCTTGCAGTTGGATGTATTCATCAGGAGTTAGTTCGTATGGGTTTAAGGTCTGATGCAAACTTAATTGTTAGTTCAGCCTCAGCGAGAGATACACATCAAATTGCATGTTTATTAAGTTTTGGTGCAACCGCTGTATATCCATGGCTTGCATTCCAAACTATTTTAGATTTAACGCATCGAAAAGAACTGAAGGGTAGTCCAACTGCAAATTGCGCTATGTATAGAAAGGGAATTAACAAAGGTCTTCTCAAGATTATATCTAAAATAGGTATTTCAACGATTTCAAGTTATCGAGGCTCTCAATTGCATGAAATTGTTGGTCTCAATAATGATATTGTAAATTATTCATTCACCAACACAGTAAGCAGAGTTGGTGGAAAAAACTTTGAGGACTTAGATCATGAAATGAGATCTTTGAAAGAATATGCTGATTCTAATGTTAGCGAAATAGGTCTTGGAGGCTTATTAAAATTTGTCCATGGTGGGGAGTATCATACATATAATCCCGAGGTTGTTAAAAAACTTCAAGAGGCAGTTAAAACTGGTTCAAAGGATGCTTATCAGGAATATGCAAATTTGGTTAATCACAGGCCACCTGCAATGTTAAGAGATCTATTAGAGATAAATTATCCAAAGAAAGCAAAAAAAGTAGAACCAGTTGAAATTCACCATCTACTCAAAAAATTTGATTCTGCTGGTATGAGCCTTGGTGCCTTATCACCAAATGCTCATGAGACACTAGCTGAAGCCATGAACAGTATGGGAGCAAGATCTAATTCTGGGGAGGGTGGCGAGGCTAAAGAAAGATATGGAACTTCTAAGATGTCTAAAATTAAACAGGTCGCTTCTGGTCGTTTTGGAGTAACTCCAGAATATTTAGTTAATGCAGAGGTATTACAAATTAAGATAGCGCAAGGTGCCAAGCCAGGAGAGGGCGGTCAGTTACCTGGAGGGAAGGTTAATCAATTGATTGCAAAACTAAGATATTCTACGCCTGGAATAACCTTGATTTCTCCACCACCACATCATGACATATATTCTATTGAGGATTTAGCGCAATTGATTTTCGATCTAAAGCAAGTTAATTCTGATGCTTTAGTCTCAGTTAAGCTAGTTTCTGAACCTGGAGTAGGAACAATTGCAGCAGGCGTTGCAAAAGCTTATGCAGATTTAATTACAATTTCTGGTCATGATGGAGGTACAGGTGCAAGTCCATTATCCTCAATTAGATATGCTGGATCTCCATGGGAGCTTGGTCTTTCAGAAGCACATCAAGCTCTGAGAGCCAGTAACTTGAGACATAAAGTTAGGCTCCAAGCTGATGGTGGTCTAAAAACAGGTCTAGATGTTGTCAAAGCGGCAATACTCGGCGCAGAGTCATTTGGATTTGGAACAGGACCAATGATCGCTATGGGATGCAAATATCTCAGGATTTGTCATTTAAATAATTGCGCTACTGGAGTTGCAACTCAACGGAAAGACATAATCGATCATCACTATGTTGGCGAAAAAGAGAGAGTAATAAATTACTTTACATTCATTGCAGAAGAGGTTCAGGAAATTCTTTCGAATTTGGGCGTCACCAGCTTAGAGTCAATAATTGGGCAAACACAATATTTAAAGGACATTACCCAGCTTAATCCTTCTACAAAGAATATTGATCTTTCCCCTATTTTATTTTCCGACAAAAAATCTAAAGCTCCACATTTTTGTAATACCCCCTCAAATGATCCATGGGACAAAGCAGATTTAAATAAAAAGATGCTTAAAGACCTTAAGCCCTCGATTTCAAAGGGTAAATCTGCAGATTTTGCATACAAAATATCTAATCGTGATCGATCTGTTGGAGCTCAAGTCTCTGGTTTTATAGCATCTCTTTATGGTGAGGAAGGTTGCAAAGAGGAACAGAATATTAATTTCGATGGTTCTGCTGGACAAAGTTTTGGAGCATGGAATGCAGCAGGTCTTAATCTAAGATTAAATGGCGATGCTAACGATTATGTTGGTAAAGGTATGAATGGTGGCAAGATTGTAATTTCAAGCACAGGAGACTTTGCATTGAAGGACTCACCGGCTGTTTTAGCTGGCAACACAGCTCTATATGGAGCAACTGGTGGAGAGTTATATGTTGGAGGCTTAGTAGGAGAAAGATTTGCTGTAAGAAATTCAGGTGCAACTGCCGTTATTGAGGGTGCTGGAGATCATTGTTGTGAGTATATGACTGGAGGGCATGTGACTGTATTGGGAGAAGTAGGATCAAACTTTGGCGCTGGCATGACAGGTGGTTTTGCTTATGTACTCGATACAAATAGAAAGTTTTTTGATCAATGTAATCGTAGTTTGGTTAATTTAGACAGAATCGTAAGTGAGGAGATGGAATCCCATAGAAAATTTTTAAAACAAATAATTGCCCGCCATATAAAAGAAACTAAAAGCGAAAGGGCAAAATTAATTCTTAACGAATTTGATAGATTTCAACCTTCATTTTGGCTTGTTTCACCAGCAGCATTAAACATCCAAGATTTGTTGAAAGCAACTACTGCAAATGCAGCCTAGCAGGCTAAACCCTTTTTAAGATTATTTAAATCAAATGAGCTGGTGATTATAGCTTTTGATGGACCACCTAAAAGCACTAAATTTAGTCTTCCCGATTTCACTTTCTTGTCTCTAAATATGAAAGGTTTTAAATCCTTGTAATTATATTGATCTGTTGAAAGATCAAATTTATATATTTGCAGCAAATCTTCTATATCGTTTAAATATTTTTGTGAAATATGACCTTCTAAATAAGAAATTTTAGAAGCAATTAGCATTCCCTTCGCTACAGCCTCTCCATGAAGAACTTTTTTATAATTTCCATGTGCTTCAATAGCGTGACCGAAGGTATGACCAAAGTTCAATATCGCTCTAATACCATTCTCTTTTTCATCTTTTGTGACAATTTCTGCCTTCGTCTTAATAGATTCATAGATTACGTCCTCAACAATATTTTTGTTCATGGAAAAAATTTTATGAGTATTATTTTTAAGAAGAGAATAGAGATATTTATTTTTTATTAGCGCATATTTTATGACCTCTGCAAGACCAGCTTTATATTCTCTTTGCGGGAGTGTCTTTAAAACCGGAGTCTCAATAATGACTCCTTTTGGATTATAAAAGGCGCCAACGAGATTCTTTCCAGAAGGAATATTAATTGCAGTCTTCCCTCCTACTGATGAATCTACTTGTGCTAGAAGTGTCGTAGGTATTTGAATAAATTGAACTCCTCTAAGATAAGAGCTGGCTACAAAACCAGCAATATCTCCAACAACTCCACCACCAACCGCAATAATTGCATCGGTTCGGTCAAAGTTATTTTCAACTAGAAAATTTAAAATTCTTTGAAAGTTTTGAACAGATTTTGCTTGCTCTCCTTTTTTTAAAATAACTTTAAAAACTTTACTATAGGTTTTTGTAATAGATATTACTTTCTTTGTAATTTCTGCTGGCACTCCATTATCTGAAATAATGAGAGCTTTATTGTGATCATTCAGTAAAGGCCCAAGATTTATTTTAGATATAGCATTTCCCGAAATGATAATTTTATATCTTTTATTTTTTTTACCTGCAAAGATTTCTTTAGCCATAGTTTTTTACTAGTCTGACTATCTCATTTGCAACTTCAGCGCCACTTTTATTTACTGTATCAATTATATGATCCGCTACCTCTTCATATTGCGCTTGCCTGGCTTCTTGAAGTTCTTTAAGGACTTTTTCAGGATCTTTATCTTTTAATAATGGACGGTCTTTATCTTTAGCTGTTCTTTCAATCTGAGTTTCAAGTGGAGTATGTAAATAAAAAACAGTTCCTCTTGATGCAAGGAGTTCCCTATTTTCTGCTTCAATAATAATTCCTCCGCCAGTAGCAAGTACTATGGAATTTAAAGCAACCAAATTTTTTAATACCGATGTTTCCCTCTTCCTGAAACCATCCTCTCCCTCAATATCGAAGATCCAATCTATTGACACCCCTGTATTATTTTCAATAGTTGTATCAGTATCGTGAAAATCAAGAAAAAGCTCTCCTGCAACGATTTTGCCAACAGTGGTCTTACCTGAGCCCATAGGGCCAACAATAAAAATATTCATACTTAGTTTTTAGATTGCAGATTCTATCATTTATAAGAGTAAAATGATTTTTATTCGTGAGTCAAAATATTCTAGAATTAATAAAATTGTCTGAGAAATCAATTGCATGTTATTTAGATTGATAAATATTTTTTTAAGATTTGCCTTGATAGGAACTTTTTTATCAATCCTTCTGATTGGTGGAGGTTACCTTTTATTGAAGTCTGATCTTCCAGAAATTAATCTCGTAGATGAAAGTGTCCTTCAAATACCGTTGAAGGTTTATTCTGCTGATGGAGTTTTAATAGGAGAGTTTGGAGATCAAAAACGGAGAACTATTAATTTTGAAGATATACCTAATAATCTTAAAAATGCATTTTTAGCTGCTGAGGATGATCAATTCTTTCAACATAGGGGCATAAGAGTTCCTTCGCTGATAAGAGCTTTTTATCAAATGATCAGGTCAGGAGAAATTGTCAGTGGCGGTGGGACGATATCTATGCAGGTTGTTAGAGGATATTTGTTATCCAGAGAACAAAAAATTGTTAGAAAAATAAAAGAGATTTATTTAGCATTTGAACTCGAAAGCGTTGCTACCAAAGAAGAAATCCTTTCTTTATATTTAAACACAATTTTTTTGGGAAATCGTTCATATGGAGTTGAGGCAGCTGCAAATAAATATTTTGCTAAATCTATTAGTGAGTTGACTCTTGCTGAATCTGCTCTGATTGCATCCTCTGCTCAACTTCCATCTCGAATAAATCCAATTCGTTCTCCTGATCGCTCATTAGTCAGACGTAATTGGATTCTTGGTAGAATGTTTAAACTTGGTTATATTGGTAAAGCGCAATATCTTCTTGCAAAGGACGAACCAATTGCATTAAGTCAGGTTAAAACAAGGTTTTCTGTGGATGCACGATATATTGCTGAGATAGTTCGACAAGCAATGATAGATAGATATGGATTATCTGTTTATAAAGATGGACTCTCTGTTTACACAACACTAGATTCTAAATTACAACAAGCAGCTCTAAATAGCATTGACAAAAATTTGTATGCTTATGACAAAAGACATGGATGGAGAGATCCGCTTAATTTGTCAAACAGAATACCTGAAATTGTTTTTACGGAGTTGAGAAATCAAAACATAGATATTTTATACGAAAAATCAAACCTGAAAGATGAGTTAGGAATGAATCAATTATTTATTTCAATAATCAGAGATTACTTTGAAAATTCTACAAATTTAGAAAAACACATGGGAGGAATAGTAATAGATGTTAAACCTGAGAGAATCATCTATTTGAACAACTTCTTCAAATTAGAGAGTTTATTTTGGAGAGACCAATACAAATGGGCTAGACGTAAAATTAATATTGATAAGCTTGGACCAATACCCTCAAATTTCTACGATATACTTCGATCTGGAGATTTTATTTATCTCACTAACATCGATGGTGAATATTACCTTGATCAAATTCCAGAGGCAGAGGCAGCTTTTATTTCAGTTAATCCAAAAAATGGAGCTATTAAAACCTATGTGGGCGGATTAAATTTTTCAAATAGTAATTTTGATAGAGTCAAACAGTCTTTTCCGCAAGCGGGATCAAGTTTTAAACCTTTCATTTATGCTTCAGCATTTGCAAATGGTTACAATGCTTCGGATAAAATTAATGATGCCCCTATTATTTTTGAAGACTCAAATCTAGAAAGTAGCTGGCGTCCTGAGAATTATACTGGCAAGTTCTATGGTCCCATTAGATTAAGAGAAGCACTAATTCAATCAGTAAATTTAGTATCTATTAAGTTGCTCAGAGAAATGGGCATTTCTACTACACAAGATTTTCTTACTAAATTTGGTTTTGAAAAATCTAGGTTGGCTCCAGATTTATCTTTAGCATTAGGATCATCGAGTTTTTCACCAGCTGAAATGGTCAGAGCATACTCAATTTTAGCTAATTCTGAGAATCCCAAAGACCCATATTTTATTGAAAAAATTTTAAATAGAAACGGAGACGTTATTTATAAACATTCCAATTCTGTGGAGGATAAAAAGTTTGAAAACTCAGTGGATGCCTTTCCTTGGTTTCAAACTCAGATAGCTGATGAAATTAAACCTTTTAATCTTTTGTCACCATTGAGCACAAATTCAAATTCTATTGATCCGAGAATTACTTTTATTACGAAAGATATTCTTCGAGAAGCTCTTTCTAGGGGGAGTAATGCAAGACAGGTTGGAGTATTAAAAAGAGATGATATTGCAGGAAAGACTGGAACCACTAACAATGCAATCAGCACTTGGTTTTCTGGGTTTCATAATAACCTTGCTACTACCGTATGGATTGGGACCGATGACTTTTCGTCACTTGGGGATAATGAGTTTGGTTCAAGTATTGCATTACCCACTTGGGTCGATTTTATGAAAACAGCTTTGCCAGACCTCCCAAACGAAACATGGAAATTTCCAAAAGGCCTTTCATATGTTCAGGTTGACATAGAGACTGGGAAGCCAACAAATCAAACAAATAAAAATGCTTATTTTGAACTTTTATTGGATTCGGAAAATTAAATTTTAAAAACACTATTTGAAATTGCAGCCCAGTAATTTTCAATATAATTACTTGGAATTTCTTTAAATTTGTTTCTTATAAATCTAGAGATAATACCCTCCATAATTGAGGTTATTAAATGAGCACTTTGTCCAGAAGTTATATTCAAAGATTCTTTTTTTGAAGACAAAATTTGTTTTATGGAAAGTTCCAATCTTTCATAAAACTGATTTACTGCATCTATAACATTTTGCTCATTTGGACCTAATGCCTCTCGAGATAATATCCTTGCAAAGCCTTTATTTTTTTCTAAAAAAATTGCAAAAAAGAAAAATATTAAACGAATTTTTTCTTTAGGTTCAATATCTTTCTCTTTTTTTATTTCTCCGACTTTTTGAAAAATAGTTTGATCACAGAAGGAAAACAATTCTAAAAAGATAGATCTTTTACTTGGAAAATGCCTATAAAGAGCTGCTTCAGTTATACCGCTTTCTGCAGCAAGAACAGCTGTAGTAATTTTAGTAGCATCTCTTTCCTCTAAGAGTTTCGCTAAGCTCTGTAGAATAATTTGTTTTCTATCCTTTGGCATAGCTTTAGCTTAGCTCAATGTTAATTGTTTCATCAATTTTTTTGAGCTGTTTAAGAAATATATTTTTTATTTCATCCAGTCTTTTTAGAGAATTAGCCTCAAACCTTAATACAAGTTTTGGAGTAGTATTTGATGCTCTTAGTAAGCCCCATCCATCAACAAAATTTACCCTTAAACCATCAATCGTAATTTTTTCGCCAGCTCCAACATCAGCCTTTAAAATAAAATCTTCAACTATTTGAAATTTTTTGCTTTCTTCAACATCAAGATTCATTTCAGGAGTCGAAAAAGCTTTTGGTAAGTCATTCACAATATCATCAAGGGAATTTTCAGACTCATTAAGAATTTCAATAAGCCTAAAAGCAGAGTAGTGAGCATCATCAAATCCATACCATTCATCATTAAAGAAAATATGGCCACTCATCTCACCAGCAAGCGGAGCATTTGTTTTTTTCAAAGCATTTTTTATATGAAAATGTCCGGTAGGAGACATAATGGGAATGCCTCCGGCATCAGTAATAATTTCTTTAAGCAAATTTGTGCATTTCACATCAAAAATTATTTTTCCCCCAAGATTATTTTTTAAAATCTTTTTGCTGAATATCATCAATAGTTGATCTGGATAAACTATTTCTCCTTTACTAGAAACAACACCCAGCCGATCTCCATCACCATCAAATGCAATTCCGATGTCAGCTGCTTTATTTTTAACCTCTTTAATTAGATCTTGAAGATTATCAATTTTCCCAGGATCAGGATGATGATTTGGAAAATTTCCATCAATTTCACAATATAATTCTTCAACCTCATGACCCAATTTGCGCATCAATTTTGGAGCTATTTCACCAGCTGAACCATTTCCGCAATCAATAACAATTTTCATTTTTTTAGAGTTTGGATTCGCTTGAGATATTACTTCATTTATGTATTCATTCATGATGTCATCTTTTATGATTTCCTTTCCTAAGTGCTTGAAATTTGAAAATTTATCTGAAATTAAATTAAGAATTTCTAATCCAGAAATAGGTGAGTCATTAATTACAACTTTAAAG
>CEUG01007075.1_pt1 | contig 20355 bp, 17 predicted proteins | sample 531421 | NCBI WGS metagenome assembly CEUG01 (sample SAMEA2622901, study PRJEB7988) | marine metagenome | biome: marine biome (ENVO:00000447); feature: surface water layer (ENVO:00002042); material: "saline water (ENVO:00002010), including plankton (ENVO:xxxxxxxx)" | depth 5 m | reverse complement strand
ATCATATGATGTTGTCAGGTCTGTTTTCAAGTTTTAAATTATACAGATCAAAATCAAATTTAGAGAGTGGATTAGGAAGGGTAGACATATTATTAAGCAGAAAAGACAAGAGGGAACATATAATAATAGAGATTAAAGCAGGAAATAGCTATAATAAATTAGAGGAATTATTAGAGAAAGCAAAAAGACAAATAAAAGAGAAGAGATATGGAGATGACTTAGAAGGAGAAGTAATAAAGATAGGAATAGGATTTATAGGAAAAGAAGTGAAATTGAAAGTAGTATAGTAGTATTTTTATATTGTAAAGCAGCTCCAGAAGAAAAAAGGAAATTGATTATGACATTATTTTTTTGTTTTTCCTAACTAAGTGTAGTAAAATCAAGAGAATATAGGAGTGAAAAATTAGGGGTGCCTTGCTTGTTCGAATAAAACATTTTTAAAGGCAGTCATATTTGAGAAAATGTTTAAAGATGTGGTTTGCAAATCTAATACTTTATATCATTGAAAATTGTAAAATTGAAAAAGAATCGTTTTAATGATAGAATTTTTCTAGTTTGGAGGATTAATGTTTTTTTTATTTCTTTTATCTTTTTTGTCTTGTGAGACCGTTGAAACAAAAATGGACAAAAAAGAAATTTTAGAATCAAAAGTGGTTTTGAGGATAGAGAGTGAAAATAGAGCTTTTTACTCTTATCCCAGATCGGACATGTTTAGATCAGGTGATTTTGATATCAAATCAGTTGAAGTAAGGGATTTGAATGATAGTTACGTTCTTATACTAGAAGTAGGAAGTGCTTTCACTAATAATTTGTCTCTACCAGGTGGTTGGGATAAACAAGTTTTTGATGTATATTTTTTCACTAATGTAGAGAATCATCATCAAGCACTAAAGGATAGAAGGGTCGTCTTTAAAGAAGCTTGGGAAAAATCAGTTCTAGTCTCCCCTGTTTCAAGGGCTTCATTGAGAAAAGAGGTTATGAAAGTTCATTCAGAGGTGTATGATGATACTTCTGAGATTGAAAATTTGTCTTCTGATATTTTTGTACCTAACACAATTAGAGTTTATGACAACAAAATTTATGTAAAATTACCTAAGAATGAATTTGAAAGTGTGATGAAAAGGTTAAAAGGACTACAAATTTTTGTTTTAAACCTGGATGCATACCCTGTTAATGGGGCATCGATTAAGAAAGTGGAACAATATTCAACATACACTAGTTTTGGAGGAGGTTCCTATTCTGATTCTCATCCAAATGTTATTAATATGTTAGGGGATGTAGATGATCTCAATAATTTTGAAGATGATATAACTAGGAATGTATTTTCTAGAGTAGGCTATGTAGAAGTAACTAGGGAGGACTAAAATTAAAAGGATTGCTTTATTTTTTCTTTTGCTCTGCTCTTTTACACTTCCTAAAAAGGGAGATGGAAAGATAGCTGTCAATTACCTAAGGCATAAGTTGAACAGCAAGTACATTTTCAGAGTAGATGAAAATTTAGTTAGAGTTTTTTTAAGATGTAGAGCCGATGATGTTTCAAAGGCGTTCTTAGTTCTAGTTGAGGATGGCAAAGAGAAAAAGATTTCCATGAAAGAAATAGGGTCAACTAGGGGCAAGCAATATTTTTATGTTGATTTTGTTTACCAAGATAGAGAATTAGAGTATTATTTTTTGCTCAAAGATGGATCTATAAGTGTTGGATTTAGAGATGAGGAAGAAAACTTTAAATATAATCTAAAAGATTTCAAGCCAAATAAATTTGAGGATTTTAACTCACTTTTTTGGTATCAAATTGATGTTGATAAATTTAGAAAAGGAAGTGCTGAAAATATAGATTCTGTTGCTTGGAACATATCTTGGGCAGAGTTAACGGAGGAAGAAAAGGCTTTTAAACAGAAGAATTCATGGTATGATATGCCTTATTTTAGAAGGTATGGCGGAGATTTACAAGGGATAATAGAAAAATTAGATTATCTTCAAGATTTGGGAGTAGATGTTATTCTACTGAATCCCGTTTTCTTTTCTAAATCTTCCAATAAATTAGAGGTTGCTGACCATTTTTACATATCCCCTGATATAGCTACAGGTAGCAAAAAAGACTATGAGGTTATAGAAAAGAGGTCTGGGACTTCAGAATCAGACAATCTTTTTAAATCTCTTTTAGATGAAGCACATGATAGAGGCATAAAAGTTGTTATAGAATTTCCTTTGCATACTGGTAAGGATCACTTTGCTTACAAGGACATAGAAGAAAAGGGTAAGGAATCACTCTTTTATGACTGGTATGTTCATGAAGATGATGCTAATAGTGGCAATATAGTTATGCTAAATCATAATAATCTTGAAGTGAAAGAGTATCTTCTCAATTCTTTGATTAAGTTCAGGGATATGGGACTAGATGGAATAATGGTGTCATCTCTACAAGATCGTGAAATCCTAAACTATATCCGAGACAATTCAGACATATTTGTTTGTGCTCTTCCTTTAGATTATTCAGAAGTTTTTGAAGATTTAGATTCAACAGATGCTATCTTCAATTTGCGCTCTTTTGCTGACATATTGACTCTTTTTTCTTATTTCTCTTCATACAATTCTAGTTCACTAAGAACAACACTATCTCTTAATACTTTAAGATATCCGGACTCTTTTATTGGATCTATTGTCTCTCCTATATCTACAATTGACACTGAGAGGGCACTCTCTTCTTTTATAAACATTGATGAGATAAATACAAGAGCACAAGAGAATAAGAACTATAAATTAATAAAGCCTAGCATGCTAGGGGAAAGTGCTGAAAAGAAATTGCAATTGACCCTTATACTTCTTGCTACCTACCCAGGATCATTTATGATAGCTTATGGTGATGAGGCAGGGATGTGGGGTGCATCTGATCCTGATTCAAGAAAACCTATGATATGGGGCGAAATAGAGCCATATGATAGGGATTATGACGTTTTATCTAAATACCCTGACCCTAATTTCAAAGATGTAGATAATGTTAATGATTTGGTTTTCTATTCAAGAGAAGTTGATAGAGATATTTACAATTTCTTCTCTTCATTTATGAGTTTGAGAAAAGAGAAAGAAGATATTTTTAAGTATGGAGAACTTATCTTTCCACCTCTTCCTCAGGATGTATCGGGAGAAGTTCTTGTCTACTACAGAAAATTTAGGGATAGAGCAGCCGTTATAGTAGTAAATTTGTCCAACTCTAGGCAGAAATTTAATTTACCCCTTCCGTTTAAGGGAACATACGTTGACCCTTTATCTAAAAAAAATTATGATAATATTGTAGGGATAGATGATTTTGAGATAGATTCTAAATCAGCTGTTGTTCTGTTTGCAGATTAATTAGGAGGTATATAGTGGATATTTTTGAAAAAAGAGCAAAAGATTTAGGTGTTACAAAGGAAGATTTGGAGAGAGCACTCTCTAAATTTATATCTATGCTTGGTGATGATGAGTTAAGAATGTTTCTTAATGACATGTCAAAAGAGTCTTGTTGTTCTCCGGGTTCAGGTTGTGGGTGTAGTTAATGGATAAAAGAGTTTTTGATAAGCTAGATGAAATAGTTATACGTTTCAATGATTTAGAGGAGAGTCTCTCTTCTAAAGAGGTGGTTTCAGATCACAAAAAAAGTTCTGAACTAGCTAAGTCTATGACATCTTTAGAACCTATAGTTGAAAAGTATAGGGAATATCAAAAGCTTAGTTTAGAGCTTTCTGAATTAGAAAAAGAGAAGTATGATGATGAAGATATGTCACTTCTTGTTGAAGAAGAGAAGCAAAAATTAAAAAAAGATCTAGAGAATTTAGATAGAGATTTGCAATTAATGCTTCTACCTAAAGACAAAAATGACGAGAAAAATGTAATAGTTGAAATTAGAGCAGGAGCTGGTGGAGAAGAGGCAGCAATATTTGTTTCTGATATATTTAGGATGTACCAAAGATACATTACTGAGTTAGGTTGGAGAATAGAGCCTCTTAATTTTAATGAAGCATCTTCTGGGGGCTTTAAAGAAGTAGTCTTTATGGTAAAAGGTAAGGGAGTATACAGTAAGATGAAGTTTGAAAGTGGAGTTCATAGAGTTCAGAGGATTCCAAAGACAGAGTCATCTGGAAGGATTCATACTTCAACTATTACTGTTGCTGTGCTACCGGAAGCGGATGATGTATCTATTCATGTTGATCCTAAAGATATACAGGTGGATGTATACAGATCTTCTGGAGCAGGGGGGCAATCAGTCAATACAACAGATTCTGCGGTTAGGATAACACATTTTCCTACAGGACTGGTTGTTACTTGTCAGGATGAGAGATCCCAGATAAAGAATAGAGAGAAGGCAATGAAAATTTTGAAGACTAAACTTTATGACTTAGAAGAAGAAAAAAAGAGAAAAGAGATAGATGATTCTAGAAAGTTACAGGTTGGTAGAGGAGATAGAAGTGAAAAGGTAAGGACCTATAACTATCCTCAAGGAAGAGTTACTGATCACAGAATCAATCTTACTCTGCATAAATTAGATGCTATTATGAATGGAGATATGAAGGACTTAATAGATAGTCTTATGTCTTTTGAACAAGCTGAAAAGTTGAAGCAGGGAATATGAAGTTAGAAGATCTTTTATCTGAAGCAAAAGAAATATTGAAAACATCAGGTGTGCATAACTACAAATTTGAGGCAGAGTACATATTATCACAAATACTTTGCAAAGATAGACTATCTCTTCATTTGGATTTTAATGAAGAGTTACCATTAGAAGATGTATTTGAAGTTTTAGATACTGTGGACATCAGAGCAACAGATAAAATTCCTGTACAGTATATATTTGGTCAAGCTAACTTTTATGGCAGAAATTTTAAGGTAGATAAAAATGTTTTGATACCTAGGCCTGAAACTGAACTTTTAGTAGAGAAAGTTATAGAAATATCTAAAAAATTTTCTAACCCTAGGATACTGGAAATTGGGTCTGGGAGTGGTGCAGCGGCTATAACTGTAGCATTGGAAAATCAAAATGCTTTAGTCACTTCAGTGGATATTTCTAGTAAAGCTATAGAGATATCTAAAGTTAATCAAGAGAAATATGGATCTAATGTGGTGTTTTCTGTCAGTGATCTTTTTAGTAACGTTACTGGTACTTATGACATTATTTTTTCAAACCCTCCTTACATTAGTGAAGAAGAGTATAAAACACTTTCAGATGAGGTTAAAAAAGAGCCTAAGAGTGCCTTAATAGCAAAAGACAATGGACTTTACTTTTATAACAAGATAGTAGAATTAGCATCAGCCTATAAAGAAAAAGATAGTTATTTAATATTTGAAATAGGAAGTGAGCAGGGTAAAGATGTTAGAGCTCTGCTATCTGATTATAAGTTTGTGTCTTGCATAAAAGACTATAATAAGCACGATAGAATCATAATAGCAACAAATTAACAAAGGAACATTGTGAGAATAATAAATGGTTTTTTAAAAAATAAAAAAATATCTAGTAAGACTAGGGCTAGGCCTACTATGAGCAAGGTTAGAGAATCCATATTTCAAATCTTAGATTGCATGGAGGGTAAAAGTATTTTAGATCTTTTTGCAGGTACAGGTATGCTCTCATTTGAAGCTATTAGTAGAGGAGCATCCTCAGCACTTATGGTTGATATAGACAAAAGAGCAGTGATTGATACAATAAATAATGCTAAACGATTGGGTGTGGAAGACAGAGTGATGTGCTACTCAAATAAGGCAGAAATTGCTATAAGGATTTTATCCAAAAAGGGATCCACCTTTGATTTTATTTTTATAGATCCTCCTTATTTTTATAAAAATTACGAATCATTGTTGAAAGAGATAGAACAGAGTAATTTGCTGTCACCTGAGGGAACATTGGTAATAGAGAAGCATAAAAGTGTAGATATCTTGTTAAGTGCTTTTGTTTGTGAAAAAGAGAAAAGGTTTGGATCTACATCTGTTATGTTTTTAAAAAAAATCTAGTTGTTTTTTACTCTTTGGTATAATATTTCTAAATGCTTTATTTAGGAGAGAGTTTTATGTCTAAGAAAAAGATGAGTTTTGAAGAGGCTTTAGCTAGAATAGATGAGGTTATAGAAGCGCTTGAGAGTAAAGGTGTATCCTTAGAAAATTCTATATCTCTATATGAAGAAGCAGTCTCTTTAATAAAGGATTGCCATTCAATAATTTCAAAAGCTGAGGGTAGAGTTAAAAAGATAGTTGATAAGCAAACAAAAGAGATTGGAGAGCTAGATGTTTAATATAGCTCTGCTTTTCTCTCTTTTGTTTACAAAGGGATTAGCATCTTATACTAAAGTTGAATGTAATAATTTATCACTTTTTGTTCATGAGGATTTTTTTATTGATGATATCAACGTAAACCATGTAAATGAGATATATAGCCATATCAATAAATATTTAAATTTGGAATATGGTAATTTTGATATCTACATTACCACCTATGATTTAAGTACAAAAATATCACCACTTCCTAACAGTAGGGAGAAAGATCCCTCTTCTGTTGTAAAGATTGTTAATTTTAAAGAGTATGACATATTTGATTCTGATTCATTTGATTTTTTATTTTGTTATGAACTCTCAAAACAGTTGATAAGAGAGAAGGCAAAACAAAGTTTACAAAAATCTATAAGTTATATAGATGTATTGTATCCAATAAAAGAAAAATTAACCTCTCTATTCTTTCATGACTGGTTAGTAGAGGGCTTGGCTCTTTTTATAGCTAGAGATTATTCTGTTAATTCAGATAAAAATAAAAAATTAATGGATCGTTTTGTTAGAGAGTCCGCAGGTGCTATTAACAGCACCTTTGTAGAAAAGGGTGTAACTCCTGGTATGATATTTGACAAGCTTAGGGAAGACGATTTTTATTTGAAATATCTATTTGCAGACTTTTTATCTTATCTTCTTAAAAGACATGGATTTGAAAAATTTAACATTACAATGAAGAGACTGTTTTACCTTAAAGACAAAAGAGCATTCAATAGTGGGCCTATGCACTGTTTTGTTGATGTGTACAGCCCTACGATATTTTGGGAGTGGTGGAGTATTATAGAGAAAAAAGAGGGTAGATATCCTGCAAGAGGAAGTTATAGAAAAATTTTTCAAATTCAGTCTGGTAATCATATCTTTTTCCTATCCTCTACTGGTAGGGTAACTAATTTGATGGATGACAAATTTAAGGTTAGAGTAGGAGATGTAGCTCATTTTGATCTAGATGGGGATAATATTTACTATACTTCAGCTAGAATAGATTTTAATAATGACAAATTGACCTATGATTTGTACAAAGATGGCTCCCTTGTAGCTAGTAATACTTCGGAAAGATTTTTTGTTTCAGAGGGTTCAATTTACTGGATAGAGAATAGAGGGTTGAGAGATAGAATCTACAAAGACAATGAAGAGTTGTTATCTCTAGATAAGGGAATTAAAGTTGAAAAAGCATTTATTTATAAAGATAATTTGATAATTTCTGGATCAAGAGAGGGTAGTTCTACCAAGATATTTAATTTGACTAGGGGCATAGAGATATGTGAAGGCCATGCACCTTTTGTACACAGAGGCAACCTATATTTTGTGTCTAATGAAGATGATTCTGTTTACCAGCTTGATATTTATAGTAAAAATAAAAAATTAATCTATGTAGGAGAAGTGACTGAGGCTACTTACTATAAAAATAAATTGCATGTAATTTCACCTATTTTTAGAGGCAGTGTATTGAAAGAGGTAGATGCTATTGTTAATTCTACTTCTGACAGAGTAAGCCCATCAAACATGAGAATAGTTTCAGGAGAAGAAAATAGAGTTATAAATGTATCCAATGATATTTCTAGGGTTTATCCTGATTTTAACATATTTTACCCATCTTTTACTCTAAGTTTACATAATTTAAAAGGTAGCATACTAAAGGCAAAAACTCTGTATGTTGATGCTTATTGGGATATTATTGAAACAGTTATGGAAGGTAATTTTAATCCTAAACTTAAGCTGGGTATGAATTTTCCTATCTCTGTTACTAGGCAGCTCTATCTAGTCACAGGAGCAGAGTTAGGAGTGTCCCTTAAAGACGGAGCTCGAGACAATAATGCAAAACTTATTTTTAATTTCAAAAAAGGTAGACATTCTTTAGCATTTTTGCCTAAAATTGGTACAAGAGGTGAAAATGTTGGTAAATTAGGATTTTCTGTCCTTATGAAGAGCAATGTTTACTTTCATTTTCATCATGGATTTATAGGTGAAGAGAGTACTATTCCAGAATTTAGGTGGTATAAGCTTGTTGACCTTAGAAAAATTGAAGGTACATCATATTTTGTCATGGGAGTAAGGGATAGCATTAAATTTGATGTGAATTTGATTGTAGCTCCTTACAAATTCAAGATAGATACTCTCAGAGTTGGTGCTTTTGTCTATCTTACGGAGGATTTTGTGAGAAGAGAAGAGAAATTTAATTATGGATTATCTTTAGATTTTGGTTTGAAAATTTATGGATGGGATATCTTTTTAAATAATCTAATAGTAGCAGACCAGTCTAGTCATGAACTTTTCAAAGAGATTCCTACATTGAATTTTGCTTTTAATTATGAGATAAAATTTTAGATAAAGGGGGGCGTTATGTTTAAAACAATTTTATTTTGTTCACTTTTACTGAACGCTTTTTCATCGGTTATAGAGGTCAACAGAGAAAACCTTACATTAGAAAATAGTTTCTATTTTTACGCTGAATCTGAAGAAGAGTTTGACATAGAGGGTTTAGAAAATTTTGAAATTCTCTCTTCAAAAGAGTATTGCAAAAAGTCAGATGAAGACAAAAATTTAATTTGTAAAGTGATTCATCTTAAGCCAAAAAGCATTGGAGACTTTCATTTAAAGGCAGAAGGTTCTCATAACGTAGTTATTCATGTCTTTGATAGTGAACCAGCTCCAGGTTGCTCTATTGATATTTCAGGTGTACCAAGCAAAGTATATGCTGGAGAGAAGTTTGTATTGAGCTATGATCTTCTTTCGTCTAGAGAAGTTGCTTATGCAAAATTTAGGCCTATCAAATCTCAGGGTATTAAAGTTGTTCATGTAGAAGGGGATGTTGATAAATGCATGAGAGGTTTTAGTAAGTTCAATAGATTCCCTATAGATAAAATTATTGTCTATGCTGATGAGGATAAAGATATAAGGATTCCATCTAGGACTTTAGACGTGGAAGTTTTGGATACAACCTATTTTCATGGTCACTTTAGACCGGGTTTTGTCCAAAGTAGAGAGATAGATATAGAAATTATTTCTCTCCCTGAACCTGATATAGAAATTGTTGGTAAACCCAACATGGAATACAGTTTAAATGAGGATAATGGATGTGTAAGTATAATTTTAACTTTGTATGGTAATGCTAATTTAGAAAATGTCAATTCAATTTATAAGAGTGACGATAGCTTTGAAGTTACAGAAAAATCTCAGCATATTGAGTTTATCTCAAACGGAGAATATAATGCTAAGAAGATATTTAAAATAAAGATTGTACCAAAGTTACGGAATGTTGTTCTACCTAAGAGAGAGATAAAGTATTTTGACACTTCTAAAGGTACTGTGGGGAGCTTAACTCTACCCGAATATTTTTCTGAAGGTACTCATATAAATGATCAAAATTCTTTATGGAGACTTTTCAGTAAAGGTAAAGGGATCTTATGGATAGTTGCTATAACTTTACTATATCTGCTAATTAGATATTCTATTTTTGGATTTTATTTCAATAGAGGTTACAGAAGGGCTATGATAAAGATAGCTAAGAATACAAGCTATAAAGAGTGCTTTGCTATTTTCAGAGAGGCAATTCTTAAGAATAAGGGATTAGATATATCTGATCAGGGAATTAGATCTAAATTTACAAAAGAGATATCTGATAAGCTCTCTTCTATTTTGGATGAAAAAGAAAATTGGAAATCCTTAATGTTAGACATTTTGTATAAATTAAAATAGCCTCTCTTTGCTATAATTCTCTAGAATTATTGTTATTTTTTGGATATGAGATAAATTTGATTAATATTGCTCTTTATAATACAATAAGAGTATACAATTTTAGGAGATTTGTTATGGTTTTTTTGTTAGCTTTGCTAGGGTGCTTTGGTAGTTCAAATAGTAGTACAATTTCAAGAGGCCCTTCCGAAAAGATATGGATGAAAACAGATTCTGATTATTTAGTTGCTAATGGTAAAGATTTTGTAACACTTAGCAGTAATGTAGATAATCCTACTTTTTATTATTTTCTAAAAGGTAAAGAAGAAGGGAAGAAATTATCAGGAAGCACTTTTTCTATAATTGAGCCAGGTGATTATGAAATTATTGTGAAGCAGAATGGATATGATAGTAATCCAATAACTGTAAAAGCTATACCAGGTGATATAGACGTTTCTCTACCTTTTTCAAGAAAAAGACCTAAGGGTATAAGTAGATCAAAATCAGAAAAAATCAATTATCCAGGTTTAACTTTTAGTCATCAAGGTGAAGAAGTAGATATTTCAGATGCTGAGCAACTTCTGGCTTTATCAGAAGATGTTAAAAATTTAGGTGTTAAAGAGTTGGATATATCATGCAGAGGATTTAATTTAGGAAAGCTGAATGTTCTTATTAATAATATTTCTATTGATCTAACTGTTGAAGAAGGAAAGGGAAGTATTGAGGGAGAAGATATAATAATATCTGCTGAGGGTGTATTAGGTGTTAACACTGATTATGAAGGAGATATATTTGCTTATTTAGAGTCTATTGAAAGTAATGATGGAGTATATTTGAAAAGCTTGAAGGATTTTCCTAAAGGTTCTAGTAGATTATTATTCTATGTGGAATTTGAGGGTAAGGATTTTTTAATATATGAGTATGAAATTTTGTCAGTTCCGTCTCTATACAGTGGGTTTGAGCTTTTTGGAGAGAAAGAGATAGGTGAAGCGTTTCCTGGTCAGGTATTAAAATTAGCAATTAGTGATCCTATTGATTTTACTTGGCCACAAGAGGAATCTTATATATCATTTCATGATAATGCTGCAGCTTATATACTTCCTATGGTAGCACAGAGTGGAAAAAGAGAAATAACTGTTAAGTATGAGGGTAGAAATGTTGGAAAGCTTGTAATAGATTACAAAAAAGAGTATGAACCTCTAAATGTTGCTAATTGGAATGGGCTGAGTAATTGTGGAAACACTTGCTATATAAGCTCTGTAATTAAAGCTTACTCTAGAGTATTAGGAAACAGAATCAGTTCTGCTAGCAGTAATAGTATTGTTGATGCTTTTGATAAAAGAACTTTAAGATTTAGGGAGTTTTATGCAAGTTTAGTAAATATGCTAAATTTAGATCAGGATGTCACAATGATGTCTAGAGCAATATTTAGTGCCTTCAAAAGAGAGTACAGAGATGCAGGTATAACGGAATTAGATATAAGTGGTAATGGTCAGCAGGATGCTTATGAATTGTTAGTTAGTCTATCAAACGGCCTTATGGAGAGTAAATATTTCGAAGCTGTTGGAAGAAGGATGATCAATAATCTAGTAATTGATCAAAATGCATCTCAACATTTAGGTGGTTTAGTTATAAAAATACCTGAGGTTGAAGGCAATCTGAATTTGACAGATCTAGGAACAGATGTTGGAGGGCCAAAAAAATTCAATCCAAGTTCAGAATTACAAATTACTTTAATTGAGTCTGTAGAGAATAATGGTAAAAAAGTTGAAATAACTGAAGAGTTTGCAAAAAATTATGCAAATGATACAGGCTTTTACTTATTTGAAAAGAGCGATGGTACCTATTTTATTGCTTCACCAATTGGCGACATTATTTATGAAATAGATGTAAAAGATAGAGCTTCATCAGGTGAAGTTGTTTATACTTTTATGGAAGTTAATAAAGGTGAGGTGTTAATTGATGAAGATAGTATCTTTACTATAAGGAACTCTGATCAGACTCATGAAGAGGCATTTAAACATGCTTCAATCAGATTTAAAGGTGATGAGAGAAAAACAAAAGCATACAGAGAAAATGTGAAAAGCTATGAACAAAAATTAAACTTATTGGAGAAGATTTCAGAAAATTACCCTAATCACTCCTTCTTCTTTAAAGTTAAAGAAGAAGTTATAGATGATAAAGGGAAAAAAGAGAAAAAGTATGTGAATTATATGATCAAAGAAGGGAAAAGAGAGAGGGTAAGCTCTCTTAGCGGTGATAAGGTGAATATCTACCTTAAAGAGGGTAAAAAGAAAGATGAAAGTGGAAGTATAAATATAGCAATTGAAAGAGTAGTTAAATCGGATGCAATTGTTCTCAACTTAACTTTAGATTTGAAAGCTAAAAATGCTCCTAATGATCTCTTGGTCTTACTGTCAAGATTTGCATATAAAAGAAATGAACCTGTTAAGGTGTATACAAAGATTATGGTAGGTGATACCTATGATCTTGCTACTGTTCATGGAGATCAAAGGTATAGATTGGTCTCATATGTAGTTCATTTTGGGGGTTCAAAAGGGGGACACTACGTTGCTTATATCAAATCAGAGAAAGATGGTAAATGGTATAAGCATAATGACAGCTCTGTTGTTGAGGTGAAGCCTGAAGATGCTCCTCACTCTCAAGCTAGCTCAGGAATATATATTCTTTTCTATGAGAAAGAGGGAAGTTAAACACTCCCTTTTTTCATGTGCATAGCTTATGTTATAATTTAAACATAGTACAATTTAAGGGAAAAATTATGACAATTTTAGATAACCTAAATGAAGAACAGAGAGTAGCAGCTGAAAGAGTAGATGGTCCTGTTTTGGTTTTGGCTGGTGCAGGTAGTGGTAAAACAAGGGTCTTAACTTATAGGATAGCTCATATGGTTAATGAATTAGGTGTTCCTAGTAACTCTATTTTAGCTATAACCTTTACCAACAAGGCTGCTAATGAGATGAAGGAGAGAGTATTTAACCTAATAGGTCAGAATGATGTATGGATATCTACCTTTCACTCTTTTGGGGTAAGGCTTTTAAAACAATACATTGACGTCATAGGTTTAGATAGAAGCTTTAATATTTATGATTCTGATGATCAAAAAAAGTTAGTCTCATCAATAATTAAAAGATTTGGAATAGATATTAAGCTTTCTGCTTCAAAGATAATTAGCAAGATATCTAGTTACAAAGAGAGTGGTTTAAGGCTCTCTGAAATTCCTGTTAATACCAGTTTAGATAGAGTATTAGTAGATATATACAAAATGTATCAAGAAGATTTGCTAAAGAATAATGCTCTAGATTTTGCTGACATATTAGTATACACGGATAGAATACTAGACAATGAGGAAATTTTGGAGAAGGTCCAAGATAGATTTCATTACATAAGTGTAGATGAATTTCAGGATACAAATGAACTCCAAATGAAAATAGTTATGAAGCTAGGTGGTAAAAGGAAAAATATATTTGTTGTAGGAGATCCTAGACAGTCTATCTACGGATTTAGGGGTGCTAATATAAACAATATATTGGGTTTTGAAGGACAATTTGGTGCTTTCAAGTGTAATTTAGGAAGAAATTATAGATCTACTTCTAATATACTGAAAGCTTCAAATTCAGTTATAAAGAACAATAACAGCTCTTTAGGTTCAGAATTGTGGACAGAAGAATCTGAAGGTGAAAAAGTATTTTTAAACCAATCTGAAGATAGTAGAAAAGAAGCTAAATTCTTGGTCTACAAGATAAAAGAGCTTCTAGAAATGGGCTATAGCTATAGTGACATAACTATACTGTACAGAAATAATTTTCAGTCTAGAGAACCAGAGGAAGAGTTAATAAGGGCGGGTATTCCTTATAGAGTTTATGGAGGTATGCAGTTTTATCAAAGAAAAGAGGTTAAAGATATATTAGCTTATCTAAGCTTTATCCATAATACAAGGGACAGTCTATCATTTCAAAGAGTAATAAATACTCCTCAAAGAGGTTTAGGACAGATAACTGTGGATAAGGTAGTAAGCCTATGTCAGCAGGAAGATATAGACTTTCTACAGGCTATTGATAAGGCTCAGGAATTAGATATATTCTCTTCTAATATAAAGAATTCTCTTCTGTCATTCAGAGATATGATAACTAATTTTATGGAGATAGCTAAAGTGTCCTCTATAAGAGACCTTTTAAATAGAGTTGCCATAGATAGTGGATATAATAACTATTTGAAAGAGGCAATGGAAGAAGATAGATTGAACAACGTAAAAGAGTTAATAAATTCAGCTGCTGGTATAGATATTAGTTTAAGTGAATACCTAAATAACATCTCTTTAGCCTCTTCTACTGATGAACTTAATCATAGGGAGAATCATGTTAAGTTGATGACTATTCACAATTCTAAAGGACTAGAGTTTAAAGTAGTATTTATTATAGGCCTTGAAGAGGAGCTATTTCCACACTCTAATTCTGTTATGTCTAATAACATTGAAGAGGAGAGAAGACTTTTTTATGTTGGAATGACAAGAGCCAAAGAGATGTTAATTTTAAGTTATGCCAAAAGTAGAGCTGTATATAATGCAAGTTCAACATTTAGGGAGAGATCTAGATTTGTTGATGAAATACCAGAAATGTTATTAGAAATTAAATTAACAGAAAAAGTAAATGACAGAAAAAGTTCTGAAGTTCTTTTCAAGGCAATAGAAGACATGAAAAAAAGAAAAGAAGAGAATAAGAGAAAGATAGCAGAGATTAATAAGGCACAAATAGTAAGGTTACAGAAGATAGTTGGCTTTAGTTTAGGAGACAAAGTTGCTCACAAAGTGTTTGGAAAAGGAAAAGTTACTTCACTAAGCCTAGATAAAATTGTTATACTTTTTGATGAAGTTGGTGAAAAGAAATTTGTAAGTTCAACTGCCTCTAAGTTTATATTAAAGATATAGGAGTACCAATGAGTAGTTTTAGAAGAATTTTGGGATATTTACGACCATACGCTTTGCTCGGCGTGTTGATCTTTGTTTTGTCTATACTGTTTGCTGCTCTTGATGTATATACAAATGTATTTATAGAAGATTTTGTAGATGAGGCTCTTCTACAAGCTAATGTTACTTTATTGATTATAATAACATTGCAATATGTACTAGTTTCAACAGGTAGAGAGGTAGCAGAATATCTTGTAGATATATGTACTGGAAGATTGACAGGATATTTTATAACAGATGTGAGAAAAGATTTTTATAATAAAATAACAAAGCTTCCTTACAGTTATTTTGTTACTCATGATAAAAGTGAGATAATATCTCGTTTTGTTAACGATGGAGAGCGTACAAAGGAGCTACTAGAGCAAATATTTCATAGCATCTACCATGCTGCAACAACAGCTCTTTTTATAGCTGTAATGTTTTACAAGAATTTCCATTTAACACTTTCGTTTCTTTTGGTAGTTCCTGGTATGTTGATAATAATAAAGCTTTTTGCTCGAAAAATTATCTTTACTGGAAAGAGAATTCAAGAGCAATTAGTAATTTTTGTTAACACTTTGAAGGACTTTTTGGGAGGAATTAGGGTTATTAAAGCTTTTGGAACAGAGGAATTTGAAAGAGAGAAATTCAGAAGAAATAGTGAAGATTACTTTAATAGGCACTATGATAATGTAAAGGTTAGAGCTTCCTTTGAATTTATTGAAGGTTGGGTAATGTTTCTATCTTTAGCAGCAATAGCTGTATATGGAGGATATGAAGTTATTAAAGGAAATATGCACCCTGGTCGATTTATGTTTTTCTTTGTAGCTTTAGGTGAAGTTCATGAAAATATTTCAGATTTTATAGAGATACTAGGAAAGATTCAGACTTACTTTTATGCATCAGAGAGGTTGTTCAAGATACTAGATATAGAAGTAGAGGAAAAGGATGTTAATAGTCTTGTTCCCCTATCTCAAATGCAGGGAGATGTAGATTTCAAAGACGTCTCCTTTAGATACCCTGGTAGTGAGGCATTTGCAATTAATAATTTGAGCTTTAGTATAAAAAAGGGAGAAGTGATAGCAATAATAGGTAGAAGTGGATCAGGGAAGAGTACGGTGGCTAACTTACTGCTCAATCTTTACGATCCCACTAATGGTAAAATAAAAATAGATGGAAAAGATATAACAAAGCTAAAAGATAGTGATCTTCACAATCAAATAAGCATAGTACCTCAGGAAACTTTCCTATTTTCTGATACTATAGCCAACAATATCTCTTACGGTTCCTCTAATTACAGTATAGAGGACGTGAGGAGAGTTGCAGAGAGAGCTTTTGTTACTGAATTTACAGATAAGATGAGAGATGGAATGAATGCTATGGTTAGAGAAGATGGATCTAATTTATCTGGAGGCCAGAAGCAAAGAATAGCAATTGCTAGAGCTATTCTTCGTAATCCTAAAATACTTATTCTAGATGAGGCTACTTCTGCACTTGATGCAGAGTCCGGAAAATTAGTTTCAGAGGCTATAGAGAATTCAATGTCTGGTAGGACAACTATTTTTATTACACATAAAATATCTTCCGCAGCAAAGGCGGATAGGATATTAGTTATGCATAATGGTGAGCTTATAGAACAAGGTACCCATGACCAATTAATAGAGTTAGATGGAATTTATTCATCACTTTCAAAACAACAACTTTTACAAGATTAAAAGTAATTGGTATAATGGTTGTACAATAAATTTAACAAGGGGGAAGATATGTTTCTAATATTATCTTTGTTTTGTACTTTTTTAAAGTTGGCGGTGTCTGAAGTTAAAGCACCTTCAACTAAGGAAGATATGGTTGTAGCTAAAAAAATAATCTTAAAGGTTGATGAAGAGATTATTGAAGTTGATGCTTATGAGAATAAGATTAGGGCTAGAATAAAAGGAGATGATTCAAAAGAGATCATAGTTGATTTGAAAGAGCCTAGCGATAAGGATAACAGGACTATACACTATGTAAATAATGAAAAAAATTATCATGTGTCGCTTTGTTGTAAGGATATAAACGCTATGATAAAGATAAGGAAGATGATGTTTCCTGACTTCAGCAAGGATACAGATCTACAGTTAATTTCTACAAACAGTATGAATAACAGGGGCGGTTTTGCAACTTTCGTTTACAAAGCTGAGTTTCAAAATGCTGATGCGATTGTTGAATTTTCAAAAGAGGCTCAGTCAGAGTTGGAGGAATCTATAATGTATTTAGATTTCATAGACTTTATAAAGAGCGTTGATTTTGGTGCTATGGGTGTCCCTAACTTTTCACTGGAGGCTGTTAGGGGCTTTTTAGACAAGTCTGAAGATTTGGGTCTACTATCTTATTTAGAAGTTTGGGACAGGCCTCTTTATTCTTTAGAATCTATCAATGATGAGGAAGTTAGCCTATCTATTTTTGAAGTAGATGAGTCCAAAGAGAAAAAAGGTTGGGATACATTTATACAAGAGTTACTTTAGTCTAAAAAGAACTCTCCAAAAACTTTTTTGTATTCTATTTTGTTGCTCTGAAATATTCTAGCATGAGCTCCTTGTTCAAAAAGAATTACTTCTACTGGTACGTCTTTGATCTGTTTTTTCAAAGAAGATAGCTTTGTTAGTTTATCTTTTTCACTTTGAAGTATTAACATTTTGCTTACATCAATATTTTTCATTAGTGTTGAAAAATTTAACTTGTTTAGCATGTTATCCCATCTATAGTTAACTACAAAAAAGAAAGGTTCATATACCAAAGAGCTTAGGAATTGAACTATAGATTCCTCTGATTTTATAGCATTTTTAGCATCACTAAGTGGGCTATCAAAAAGTACTTTTTCTATTTTTATGCCTAGATCTTTAATTCTCTTTTCATAAAGATTTAGGCATGTTGTTGCTGCCATAGCTCCCATGGATATAGCAAATATCTTTATACTATCTATATATTGTTTTTGTTTCAAAAATTTCATTCCCTCAAATACATCTTTGGATGTTTTATATCCCAAATCAGATGGGATTTTTGATGAATTTCCAGAATTTCTCAAATTGATGATAAATATGTTATGTTCTTTATTAAGTGAATACTCTTTTATAATATCCAGAAAAGAGAGGCAAGCCACACCTGATGATTTCCAACCATGTATCATGTATATGCATCTATTTGATTGTTGTTCAGACTCTATAAACCAGCCTGAAAGTTTTATTCCATCCTCTGTTTCAAAGATAATATCTTCATATTCAAAATCATAGGCTAAGGGGTTATCACCTCTAAGTTGATAGTGAGCTACTATTTTCTCTGAAGAGGCAGGCTTGAAATTTTCCAAATAACCTATGTAGTAGGGAATAATTATAGAGAGACCTATTACGTACAGTGCAAAAACTCCTATGGTAGCATAGGAAACGAGTTTAAAAGCTTTTTTTAATATATTTGTAAATTTATTTTTTTTCATAATACATAATTCTATCACAGCTATCTGTGATAGCCTAAATCTGCGGGGTTTATGTCTCCAGATATATGTTCTACTTTCCCTCCGCCTTTTTCAAATTTTTCTCTTATTATTTTTGTCTCTTCTGCTAATTTAACCGTCTGTTCAGGTAACTGCTTCTTTATAAATCCTTTAGACCAATACTCAATTACTAACTTGCTATCTCCACAAACCTTTTTTATTTTTGAGGATAAGGCAAGTTCAAGAGCGATTTTCATTCCCATTAGTTCACCGAAATTATTGGTTTGTCCCTTAACACTTAGATTCCCTCTTGAGTTGGAATTTTTAATCAAAGATTCTCCCTTTTCATTCGTAACTCTTACTTCTGTTTCACCAGATCCCGTGCCTGCATCAAAGTATACAGCTTTTGGTAACACTACATTGAAGTCATTTGCCAACCAAGATTTCGCTAGCTCCCTTGAAGGAAATTTTTTATATCTTGATTTTATACCTTTTATCTTTAATTTACACTCATCCCAAGAAGTCGTAACGCCACTGCCTAAACTATTTGAATATGCATAAAATTTCATTGTGTCTCCTGCTTCATATTCTACCATAGCTCTATTTAGTATTGTTTTACAAGTAAGAGATTTGTAGTAAAATACGGAATAAAAGTACGTAAGGAGATTTTCATAATGGTTAAAGTATACCAATATGATGTTTTTAGGGATTAAATGTATGAAGTAAAGTCTAACTTAGCAATAGGACTAGAAAGAATAGGTATATCGATGAAAAAGAGTGTGTAGTAGTTGAATTGAAAGCAGGAAATAGATTTTCAAGACTGTACAATGTAGTAAAAGAAGCAAAAGAGCAGATAAAAGATAAAAAGTATGGGGAAGACTTGAAGGGAGAAGTAATAAAATAGGGATAGGATTTATAGGGAAGACTATAAAGTTAGAGATAGTTGAATAAAATTTGTCGACAAGACCCTCTTCATAAAAGAGGTAATAAAAAAGATAGAAGAGTAGTTTAATAAAAATTGCTTTAATTTAGTGATTTACAATACTATGCTAAGATAGAAGGCGCATAGGTCAATTTGCCAGAAAATAAGGGGGAATACTGCCTTAACTTTGTCAAAAAAAGGAGTTGTAGCACTCCTAATTAAATCTATTGTAGATTCAATAATAAGAAATGGCACTCCAATTTCTGAGTACAGTAGTGAACAAAGCTTGATAAACCAAAGGAATTAGTAGGGGAAATAAAATTGGATATAAATTCTTTAACAATAAATCAAAAGCCTCTTTTAGTGCTTGCTTTAGAAAAAGAAAATGTAGATCTTTGTAAATTTATTTTGGCCTTAGGAGTGGATGCTTCATTACAAAGTAAAGAAGGGATAACACCTCTAACAAGAGCGGTATTAAAAGGTAACTTGGACATTGTTAGCCTATTAATAGAAAAAGGAACAGATGTAAATGAGGATAACTACACAGGAGCTAGGCCAATAATAACAGCAGCAAGAAATGGCAACAAGGAAATATGTGAACTGCTTTTGGATAAAGGTGCAAATGTTAAGGAACAGATGTAAATGAGGATAACTACACAGGAGCTAGGCCAATAATAACAGCAGCAAGAAGTGGCAACAAGGAAATATGTGAATTGCTTTTGGATAAAGGTGCAAATGCCAATGAAAAAGGCCCTCTGTGTAGTACACCATTAATGTCAGCAGCATCTGAAGGTCACAAAGAAGTATGTGAGTTGCTATTAGAAAGAGGGGCGAAAGCAGATGCAGAATCAGAATTTGGATATACAGCCTCTAATTTGGCAAAAGAAAAAGGTCATCACGAAATAGTAGGAATATTAAATATAAACCTGTGAATAATAGAAAGTGTAGATAGTATTGTTATCAAATTTATTAAATTGTGAATATCTGTAATAAGATTTATGAAGATATGTCAAATATTAATAATTGAAGTAGCGTGATTGA